>Ga0307510_10002421_pt1 | contig 21177 bp, 16 predicted proteins | sample 12_EM_MG_FD_207224 | JGI IMG/M metagenome (GOLD analysis project Ga0307510, IMG submission 207224) | Populus trichocarpa ectomycorrhiza microbial communities from riparian zone in the Pacific Northwest, United States - 12_EM | ecosystem: Host-associated > Plants > Roots > Unclassified | place... | reverse complement strand
ATCACATGAACATCACGCTTGGTGAAGCAAAAAGGGTGGCATCCCAATACCAGAGGGAGGCAGAAAAATGCAATGCTGCCACTGAAACATGCGAGGAGGCAAGAGAGCGGTCTGAAGCATTGCTGATTAGAGAGAGGAAAGTTACTTCCTTATGGGAGGAACGGGCCCGCCAACTGGGCTATGAAGGAGAGTAATTGTTATACAGTTGATATTTGAGTATTTACATGAATCCTTCTATCATTAGCGTTCTTACTAGCAGGCGCAATCAAATTGACTGGGATCTTCACTTTCTGCGCAATCAAATTGATTGGGATCTTCACTTACTCTGTCACTCGCAAATTGGTTCAGTTTTCTTGTGAAGGCATGCAAATGGTATGTATCTATCGATTTTCACCAGTAATCTTTACCTGCTCTGGATCTACCAGCTCAACCATTATTTCTAGTGCTCTCTTAATGAGTTACTTGATACTGTGCTATACTGCTATGCATGATGTAATGAACATGATTTTACAAGGCTTGTTTTGTTACCTTGATATAAACTTCCTGGACCACTTAATCTCCATCCTTAGTTTTGAGGGAGCTTTGTGGATTTTTTTTTCATACTGCATCTGCATCTTGGCTATAGAAAGTAACAGCTGTTCGCTTTGCCATATCTCATTTACCTCAGCCATGTCGTTTCCTTGCCTGCAATCCTCCTGCAACATGTCACTTTGGAAGTAGGTTTTGCACCTGATCACATCTTACCATAACCTTGTCCCAGCTGCATGTATTGATACCACAGCTCGGCTCGGCTTGGCTCAGCTTGGCCAACAACTTTTTATACAAGACTGAACCCGCCACGTCTTTCTAACAATTTGGACAAACATTTGCATTTTTATGACATTGAAAAACCATGTTAATATCGTAAACGCGTCCCTGTTATGATAACTTCCAAGTTTTCATACCGAATGAATGACTTTATCATACCTAGACAACTATGAAGAGATAAAACCAATGAATGCATAGATTTTTCAGATTAAGCGATCACTAATCAAACTTATATTGTATTCCCAAACCCCAAAAGATGGCGACAGTGATCGAACTTCCAATACTCCACCAGCCATGAATATGGAGCCATGAGCCTCCAACCACGATGCTTCATAGACATCTAAAATCAAAACCTCAGCCTGAATCAAGATTAATATAAAACTAATTTGATATTGGAAATGGAGAAGAAACTGCTTATGGCACTTTGCTTTAAATTAAAGTTCAACTGTAGGTGCCAGGTTCGGCTGCTTCAGGATTTTGATAATGATTGATATTGCCGTCTAATTGTATTTTTGAAAAATTTTAAGTAATTTTAAATAATTTTATATATTGTTTTTGATGTGTTTGATGTTAAAAATAAATTTTAAAAATAAAAAAAATTATTATTTTAATATATTTTAAAACAAAAATAAATCGGTAAACACCTCACGTAAGTCATTAAAAAAAAAGGAAAAAACTGATATTTTTTTGGAACATCTACCCAGTTGGGATATCTGGGTAGGCCCAGTTAAATTTTGTAACGTCTGCAGTTAAATTTTGTAACATCTACTGACAAAATCCATTTCAAGGGACACATGGGAGGTACTGAGCAAAATCAAACAAGAAAAGAAGCGACGATTTTGTATCCAAACAGCACAGAAATGGTCACCTTGTTAGGGTGCATCTACAAAAAGTAGATATATGTGAGGTAGTTTGCTTCTGTCAGGCCAACTGACCAATCTAGCCATCATCACCAATTTGACTTTCCAAGAAAATCACAAACAGTCAAAAAGCACATGCTTGCCAAGGACACAGACGCGGTTTCAGAGACTTTCAAAGTCCATGCACTCACTGTCATGCCTCGTCTTAACCTTAATTTTTTATACGTAGAAAGAAATATTTTATTATCTTAGATCATAAATAAAGAAAAGAAATCAACTTGGATCCATCTAAAACTAAACAAAACACATCATCTTTGCAATACCCAGATCCGGAAACTGTCTTAAAAAGCTGTTTCTGCTCTTTTTGGGGTCTGAAACATTTATTCCATTTCTCTTCAATTGAACATGGTGATGTGTAATATGCTGTACGATATAGGGTTTTTGTTTGTCTTTCTGTGAAGTTTCTCGGGTCTTCGGACCAATCTTGGGGACCTCTCTACATTTGGAAAGGTAACTGCGATTTTTTTGGGTTCTGTTAAGTTTCTATAAATGGAAAGTTCAAGAGGCAGGAGGGTTGAGAAAAGAGGTTATGATCAGAGTGTTGATGATGAAGCTGACAACCTGCCAGAATCAAAAAAGGCAAAATTGCCTGCTTTAGCAAGGTTGGTCTTTGTAACTACTTCATGAGATTTATTGTTCCCAATTTTGTGTTTTGGTTTTCTTTCATGGCTTTGAAAGATAAGTTAGGACAACTAGAAGAGGATTGAAAGATAATTTTGTTAATTATAGGAGGATTGGCAGATTGGATATATTCCCTATGATCCATTGGGTTGAGTTTTAAAATTCAGCACTTGTATCAGTTTTATTCCTTCCAGAGCTAAATTAAGTCTTCTCATTTTAATCTGATGCCTAAACCATACATGGGTGGTCACTATTTACAATGATTCTGGTTCCTTGATGATTTGTGGATCTCATGCCAAACCTAGCTATGCCTAGTGAGATCTTATCTTCATTAACAATATCATAAGGTAGGTGATTTGATAGACTTCAAGAATGATTGAAACTGCTTGTAGGATGCGCTTTAGCTTGATTGACATTCAAGGAGGTAAATGAAAGAATGAGCCTGTGATTATAAAACAAACTTGGGTACTAGAGCATTGTCATTGTGGGGTTGTTCTGTTGATGCAGGGTGCTGCTGAAATCACTCTTTTGGGCTGATTTCAGAATCAAAGTCTCCACTGAGTTACTTTACTAGATCGGATCAATGATTAAGAACAAGATCTTGAAACATCAAATATGTACTTAAGCTTTTGGATTCAAGTTTCAAACAGCTTAAACTTATGTGTGGAATTGGTTGAATATTCAAGTCAATGTTTGGTGCTGTATTAATTCAGTTTGTCTAATATCTTCTTTGTGCATGTGTTCTGCCTTAGCATCAGTTTTTAAGTCCACTCCAACTGATATATGACTTAATATATCTGCAGTGTAATTGTGGAAGCTTTGAAGGTGGATAGTTTGCAAAGACTTTGCTCATCTTTGGAGCCTTTGTTTCGCAGAATTGTGAGTCACGGATTCTTTCTTTAATTCGTTTGTTCTAATAAAATTTGGGTTGAGTTGTGATATTATTCTAAACCTGTAGAAGATACAATGACACTGCTGCTGTTGTTTATTTTTAGCTGATTGTATCTCATGAGAATCATGACTCGGGTCACCGTGTAGGGCTCACTTGTAGACATACTGAAATAATTGCAGAGACTTCTGTGCAGTAAATCTTACATCAATTTACAGAATGTTGATAAAAGTCCTCAGCAACATTCAAGCATTTTCTTGTCTACTTGTCCCCTAATTTGTCGGCTGTTGGTTTAATTTATCAAAGGCATTGCATATTATGCGATCCTAGTTATCTTCAATTCCTTTGCTGATTTTGGCATTATGAATGAATGATCAGGTCAGTGAAGAAGTGGAACGTGCTTTGACAAGGTTAGGCCCTGCTAAATTGGCTGGAAGGTAGGTTCCTGGGTATTTTTGAATTCTAAAAATTAAAAATTCCTTTCCGATCTGCCTTGGATCTTCATGATGCTGGCAAACAATGTAGAAAAAATCATTGTAAATTTCAGTTATACTCCATGTTATCCTGGTGGAAATTGGGATGTCATTTGTATAAAAACAAACTGCAATGTATAGGTATTGATATGATGAATTATGATTCTTCCTATGGCAGGTCATCACCACCAAAACTTCCAGGCCCAGAAGGAAACAATCTACAACTTCATTTCAGAACAAGAATGCCTCCTCACCTGTTCACAGGAGGGAAAGTTGAGGGGGAGCAAGGGGCAGCTATCCATGTTGTCCTGTTAGATGCAAGCACTGGAACTGTTGTGCAAACTGGACCAGAATCAGCTGCTAAACTGAATGTTGTGGTTCTTGAAGGTGACTTCAATGAGGAAGCTGATGAAGATTGGGCAATGGAGCATTTTGAAAGCCATGAAGTAAAGGAGCGTGAAGGTAAAAGACCACTGCTGACTGGGGATCTACAGGTCACTCTCAAGGAAGGGGTAGGAACTCTCGGAGAAATTACTTTTACTGACAATTCTAGCTGGATAAGGAGCAGAAAGTTCAGGCTTGGTGTTAAGGTTGCTCCTGGATATTGTGAGGGGTTTCGTGTTCGTGAGGCTAAGACAGAGGCATTTGCTGTTAAAGATCACCGAGGAGAATGTGAGTTTTCAAATGGTTATAACTCATGGTTGCTAGTTTAGAGACCGTGCAGCACACATCTGTTTTGGAGAGTAGAACATTAGAGTATAAATATTAAAATTAGTGCTCAACAATATTAGAATCTAGATGCTCTTACTTGGCTAGATAGATGACTGCCCACTAAGCCTCTCAAACAACACCATCTTCCTGGGTTTCTCTTTTATTTAATTGAGAAACAATGATATCACGCAAATATAGTACAATTATCGGTAAAGCTAGTAGCCTTCCACTGCATAATGTGGTGCATATTGGATGGTGACAGGTTGCCAGAATAGCAGGAGAATAGTAGTTCCTTCTGCATTCTTCCAAGCTGTGAGTCTTAGCGTGGGTGAAAGATAACTCGCTATCTGGTTATAAATACAAGTAGTACGGAATGTTTTGACTAGGGACTTCATAGTTCGGTTATTTTCTTGGAACTGAAATGCAAAAACCTTAGAAATCTAATGGTATAAATAGATGCAACAGCCAGTTCTGCAGCTTCGTACAAAGAAACCTCCAATTTTTGGGCTGTCTTATAGTTTGGGTAACTGTATTCAGTTGGAATTTGCAGCCTCTTACATTTTATCAAATTTCAGATGAATTATTTCCAACAAGTTGTGGTAACCAAGATTGTTTATATAAATTTCAGTATACAAGAAACACTACCCACCAGCTTTACACGATGAAGTTTGGAGATTGGACAGAATAGCGAAGGATGGAGCATTGCACAAAAAGTTGGTAAAGGCTTATATTACAACAGTTGAAGATTTTCTCCGTGTTCTCATTAGAGATCCACAGAAATTAAGACATGTAAGAATCCTTTTCTTTTTCCCTACATATGTTTGAGAAATCTATTATTCTTTTCAGTTCATATACCTTGTTTCCATATTGATTGTTCTTCAATTTCCTGTTTTCCACTTTGATGTTCACATAGATCCTTGGAAGTGGAATGTCAAATAAGATGTGGGAGAATACAGTTGAGCATGCAAAGACTTGTGTCTTAGGAGGAAAGCTTTATGTTTATTATGCTGATGGTAATCATAGCACTGGTGTTGTTTTCAATAATATATATGAGCTCAGGGGCCTTATTTCAGATGGGCAGTTCCTCTCATTGGAATCGCTTAACCACAATCAAAAGGTTTGATATTCTCTGCCATTCAGAATCTACTAAAACATTTGCTCATCATTTTACACTTCAGTTTTGCCCTGATATTCAGCTGAATCTGTCTATACAAAGTGCCATACAAAAATAGTGCAGTAAAACGTGTTGCAATATTACTTAATGATCTAAAGAAAGATGTTTACTAAAACTTGTTGCAAATAATCTTGAAATCAAACATTGAAGAACATTCAAGATGTGATAATTTTCATTGTATGTGGTGTAGAGTCAATACAAATTGTCCTACTGATGTGTTTGACTGATAGACATCAGGATCTTTTACAACAGACTGTTATTCGCTACTCTAGGCATAAGAAATGGTCTTATTCTGACACATTAAATGTGGCAACTTTAGCTGCCCCAACACCATGTTCAGAGTCTTGGATGGCATGCGTCCAAAACCTCTCTTGGAGATTGAAGGATCTGTGTTACTTGACGGCTGTCACTACAAGTAAAGTTTGCTCATTCATGCTCGTGTTTGCTCACAGGTTTCAGTGGATTCCCTGGTGAAACAAGCATATGAGAATTGGCATCAAGTTTTAGAATATGATGGCAAAGTCCTGAACTCCCTAGCTAGCAATAACAGAGGCAAAGGAGCCTCCACTGCGCCCCTTGTTGAAAACAGCTACGAGAGAAATGACTACATAACATCTGCTCAAAACAAGCAGCAGTTTGATCCTTCTGAACCAAGTCCACAACACCAAGCCATAAATAACCACCCATCAGTCCCTCAGTTGATTGAATTTCCATTTGTTAGGTCTGATCAGAATGCTGTAATGACCCTAAATAACATAAATAATCCACAAGCAGCATTACCTGGCAGCGCGGATTATATGTCAGTTGGAACTCCTTCTGTTGGGGGTGTTTACTTTCCAGGAGATTGGTCTCGGACAAGGAATGAGAATGGATTGGAAGACTTTTTTGCAGAAGAAATACGGCTAAGGAGTTCAGAGATGTTGGAGAGTGATGACATGCAGAGACTGCTAAAAACATTTGGTGTGGGTGGAGTTGGGATGGGACCTGGTTTTGGCCATTCTGACGAGGCTTGTTACTCTTACAGCATTCAAGCATATGAGCCTCGGATGAATCAAGCATATGCGCAGGAGCGTGGAAAGGGCTCAGGGAAGGCTGTCGTTGGATGGCTTAAGCTGAAAGCAGCTCTACGTTGGGGGATATTTGTAAGGAAGAAAGCTGCAGAGAGAAGAGCTCAGCTTGTTGAGCTTGATTAAGTTGAATATTTAAATCTAATTTAACTCGAGTTCTATCGATATTATATCTGTTTATGTGCCTGTGAATCTTTTAATGTTTTTTTCGATTGTTGAGAGACATAGTGAATACTTGCAAGTTTAACATATTGGAATTGAAAGGCACGCTGGATTATTCCAGGTTCTGCTCTATTTGCCTATATTCTCATAGGCCAGACAAGGCAAAATTTAAGGTGAGAGGGAGAGAGGGGGAGAGAGAACCGTTTCTAACCCCCATTATCCTTGTTTAAAATTTAGGGCTCTTTTCCTCGTTTTAGCCTGTAAAAGCAAGGTATTCATTATCTTGTTTAAATGTTATACTACTGTTCTCCTTTGATATGCGCATCACTTTTCCATAACTTTTCTTCACAGTGAATTTGTTAAGTTTCATGCTGTTCTGTAATAATTATCCGCTAGATAGCATCAGACTGCAGAATTCAATCATTGATATTTCCGAAAGCTTTGTCGGATTTGGGTTCATGGAACTAAACTCTTTTGATAAATGCCGGCGTTTTATTATGACAACGTCAAGAAAGCGACACTGTTACTCTCCTCCAGCTTTCTATTCCTTGCATTTGCATATAAATGGGCATCATTCCACCTTCTATAAGTGCAATAAACTAAAACAGAGATTTTCAGAAATTGCTCAAACAGAGATTGAAGATAACAAAAAAAACCTACACAAACCTCTCTTGCTATCTTTCCAGAGTAACAAAAACACTCCCGCTAAGCCCAACTCCACACACAAAACGACAGATATGAGAAAAGTGCACGTGTGCCCGTGTCTGTCAGTACACGAGCACAGATAATTCTTAGTACATCCAAGGATAATGAATCTCTTAAAATAAGCATAAGGGACAATTAATCCTATCTAATGGAGGCTGTTTGAAGCAGCCGTGTATCTGTTTTTCTTTTTCTGTAAAAGGTTCAAGCATTTTAAGCAAAAGATCTAGTTCTGATAGCAGATTCACACTCCAAGGCCCCAAAAAAAGCAATCTAGAAAACGTTCATTAACTTCCAAAGTAAATTTACAATTAGTAAAAATTAATATTTTAGAAAAGGGTGATGAATTTAATATTTACGATTAGTTTATCAATAAGAATTGAGAAGAGGAAAGAGATTAAAAAACAAGGATCAGGCTATAAATGTTAACCGGTAATTAACTCTGGTAACGGAGAATAAGAATAGAAAGAGGAAGATGAGATTGCATTGGGAAAAACGAGAAGGGAAAAAACTAAAAAGAAAAGGAGTAATCAATTACAAGATACAAGTTTTTCCATGAGAGGAGTGAGAACTCAGATACTCTTCTCCTTTCGAAGACTCACATGCATGATCCAGGTGAGAAAGATCCAAACCTGAATTCTCCATCCATTAAGGAACCATCATTTTGATCCTGCATCAAGTACATTATGAAGTGTCAAAGAATGCAACTTAAATTTTAACTCTCCCAAGAAAAGATTGGAATTTTTCGGAAGAAACAAGCACAAAGAAAATGAAACAAGCAGCTACTAATTCAAAACTTTCACAGGAACAGTAATAATAGGGAGTTTGGCTACAGAAATGATTCACCATTCCCTTTATCATTATGCATACAAGTTGGCTTTGAGTTCTATCTATCGAATAGGATATAATGATTTTCGATTATACACACTTGCGTTCTCTCCTCTCTTTCATTCGCCTTTCAGTCACTACAAATGTTTGCAAGGTAGCATGATTTTTATTTTTTTTTTATAAATGGAGACTAAGAAAAAGCCTACCCATCACATAATTATTACTTGTGAAATGGAAGTAGCTAATTGATATGAATAACATAGTCTGTCTATCACAACAAAGAATCCAAACAAGAACGTAAATACGTGCAACCACAACCAACTCACATTTTATCAACTGGATAATAAAGGTTATCTATGTTGTCATCGTCTTGAGCTTTTATAGTTTTTACCAAAAAGAAGCAAAAGAGTCAATTAAAAAAAGTTTCCTAACTTCTTTAGAGCACGAAAACTTGAAATGGTGACTGGAAAAGCTGAAAAGAACGCATATGAAGTTCGTAATTGAGATGGATAAAGCAAAAAAAATATTCCCGTACCTGTTTGATCATTTCATTCATTATATCATCCAAAGACTCATAATTATTTTGAACGAAACCATTCTGGGACTTTGTTTGTGCCAAGATAACATCCTCGTTAGACCTCATTTTTGGATCCAAAGCAAAATTCTCAACATCAGGATGCTGAAACATGGATAGAGTCCCACTGTTTGATTGACCAATCATAGATGCGCCAAACCGTTTCCTTTGGTCCATACTCTGGTTCAATGCACCAATGGAACCATTGCCAGAAACCAGGGAATTCATGGCACCGAATGAACCATTTAGACCAGGATTATAGTTTTGGCTATTTTCTTCCCATCTGTTCTTTGAAATGTAATTTGTTGTATTCTGAAAAATATTACCAATAAAGTCTGTTTGTCCTTGCATGTCTACTCTGGAATCTTCTAAAGGTGCTGTGAGAGAACCCGTAGAGGAAAAATCGATGGGGCTATTAACAATGTGACAGGTAGTGGAAGATATATTGCCTCTCAAGGTACTGGAAGGTAATTGATCATGTCGGAAAGGTTCACCGATTGGCAAAGAAGGAAAAGTGGACAATTGAACTGCACCCTGCCAGTTATCATCACATCTACTATGATTCAGAAAATTTGAAGAGCCCTGGACACCAACATCAAAAGACTCCTGATTCAATGAAGGCATGCTTAGAGAAGATTGAGTCACCAATGATCCTCTATTATGATTTTGTTGTGGGTTCGCTTGTAATATCGGAGGGCTGCTTGTGGCACCAGATATGGTGTTGCTCAAGCTACCAATAGTCACTTTGACATCTGGGAAGCAACTTGCAAGTGTAAAACCTGCTGTATCACCTTTCTGATTAAACTCTCCAATATGGTTAATGGACTTCATTTGTAGTTGCTTGGGCTCCAGTGCTGATGAAATCCCTTGAAATAAATTTGTACCCTGGTTTGTTGGTAAGAGACCTGGCTGGAGCAGCCCAGAAGAAGCTATTCCCTGCAAGGTTAAACCCCCAGGAGAGTTCAATCTACCAAGAAAAGTCCCAGATGGATATGATGAAAGAGAAGTGGTTGAAAGCCTTCCTGGTCCATGCATAGAGCGAAAATCTCCAAATCCATCAACTGAACTCATTTGCAAGTAAGATGAGTCTTTAGCACCGAATGCAGAAACCATGTTGCCTTGCTGGTTTCCTCCACTACTTAGTCTTTTCAGGTAAAGCCTAAATTTCTGTAAGAAAATATAAACAGGAAGCTTCAAAATGACTACAGCAATAAAACTCTTTGAAATTTTAACACAAGTTCGGAATTTCATTAAACACGTCTAACTACATGTTGCATAAAAAACCAAACCTGGTCACACTCTAACTACCATGTGAAACAACAGTTGAATTAACATTTCTAATTTACAAAGATGGGCCTCGTAATTGTTAAGGATTTGCCAAGTTTTCCACATTAGTGTTGAGTGCACAGTTGCAGAATTCACACCCAATTTACATCCCATTATGATGTCACCCCAAGCACAGGTGCAGAATTCACAATCATAGGCATCATTTCTCATGGAAGGTAGGGAAGCAAAAAGGAAATATCACTACCTGCAAATGACTTGCCACGTTTTCCCTTGTAAGGCCATCAACATTCATCAGGTCAAGTATTTTCTTTGGAACAGCCTCTGCAAAAGATTTAACAAAAAGCAAAGGGTAAATCAAACGGTATTAGGATTGGTAAGTATGTTAACAGAAAAACAAAAAATATTGCTTCTGAGTTGAGGAAACTCACTGTCAAGACCCATTTGATTAACAGCGGCGACAAACTTCTGATGCAAATCAACAGACCAGACAACTCGAGGCTTCTTCTGATTCCCAGATACCTCATTATCATCTCCATCTTCACCCTCTTCTTCATCCTCATCATCTTGGTCCTTACGTTTCCTATTTAGTTTTCCATTTTGATCCGCACTACCAGTTGATGTCACTCCTTGTTCCCCTTCTCCAGCTCCGTCATCACCCTTGTCTTGATTTGGGGACCTGTTTTGGTCCTCGGGATACCATTTCTTTCTCCTGATTACGTGTTGCCATATGTTTTTGAGCTCCTCCATTCGAACAGGTTTTAGCAAATAGTCAACAGCACCATGTGTAACGCCCTTGTATACAAACTCTTTATCACCATGAGATGATAACACTGCAACAAAGTTCATGTGGGAAAGAATTATATTCAAATCCAAACTATACAAGGATTTAAGCCAATTTTCATCTATTCCTTATGCGAAGACTACACAGTAATTATAACATACAAATTTCTTAAGACCAACAACATAGCCATTATAGGAAACACAAACAACAAAGAAGCCCAATCTAAGTTAACATGCTTTATCAGAGTTCAAGAGATCACGGTAAATTGTGAAAAAGAAAGTGAAGATCATTTACCACCTTACAAAAATAGTATTTGCTTACTTATGACAGGTAGGTCCATTTCGAGCCCCACGAGTTCAAGGAGCTTAAAGCCATCCATGTCTGGCATGTTAACGTCACTGATAACCAAGTCATACTTGTTTCTGTTTTCTCTCAACATTTCCAGAGCAGTGACTGCTTGATTGGTAGTTGTAACTGCAAACACCATACGTAAAATGTAAGAAAAGAAATCTGAATTTGAACGAGATTTGACAGTAAAAATTCAAAGTCCCATATACTATAATTTAGATTCAAATTACATGCACTCCAAAATTCAGGAGTATAATTGAGTAAGAGAACCCGATTACTAGCAACAGTCCTATAAATCTGCCAATCACAATTAAACAGAAAATAAAGAATATTTCAGTTCTAATAGAGGGAGTTAATGAACAAACAATTAGAATTAGTCCAAACCCTCTAAAAGGCAAAAAACTGAAACTCGAATGGACAGAAGTAATGAATTACAAATTCAAACTATGCATACAAAGACAATTCAAACAAATAATTCCGCAAACTCCAATCAACAGCAAATTAATAAAGCAGAACAACAAAACTTAAGAACACAACATATCAATAGTTAATACCACACTTTCACAAACACATGTAGAATTTGTTAAAAATCAAAACTGTTTACTAAAGAGGCAACAAAAAAAAATTGATAAATCATGTTCCAAGATTCACACAAGAAGAACGAAAGAGAAGAAAAAATAACAGGTTGAAACATACCCTCATACAGGCATTTACGAAGCAAATTCTCCAAAACTTTGAGGCAAATTGGGTCATCATCAACAGCTAGAATACGCATTCCAACAGGAAACTTTTTTTCATTAACTGAATTACCACCCCTTTGGTCGTCTACAGCCATCATGTACCAAACAAAAAGCACCCAACACAGAGATCACAAAAAAAGAGAGAAAGTTAGGATTTTTATGAGTACTTCAATTAAAAGATGTGTTCTTTAAGCCTTTCAGACAAAACCCAGATGGCAAAACAAGAGAAAGAGAGAGATTCAATGGCGCTGGATCAGAACAAGAATCGGAGAAACGGATAAAGAATGGAAGATAGTAATACCAAAAAGCTGTACAAAATAGGACAATGATGGTGATGGGCCAAAAGAAAGAGAGGGAAGGGTGTTCCTACCCAAAACAAAACAGAAATCTATAACTAGTTTTTCCTCTCTTTTTTCCCCTTTAAGTACACACAAACTCCCCGTCCCTCCCTGCCCTATGTATTTGTCTTTAGCTTTTTTTTCCTTCAGTTCTCAACAGAACACAAGAACCTTTTACTTTTTCTTGCATTAAATATTTTTGTCAATATATATGATAATGGGGTTTTGTTTATATGAGCCCCTCTCTCTCTCTCTCAAGCTTTTTTATTTTCTTGATTTTTTTATGGTAAACTTCTTTCTCCCTTGTCAGAGCTGTCACCATATATGGAAGATGTGCAAGACTTTTGAGGCTTTGATAATGTGAACGTAAATGTCAAAAACATTTGCAAATGGTAACCATGTTTGTTGCTATGTGTGATGTAAGCGTTGATGAATCAAGACCATCCATCGATGATTGTGGGCCATTTGGAGGATCAAGGATGGGAATTTGGTGGCATTGGTTAAGGTGAGGGGGGAGGGGTCCTACAGAAGGATGAATGGATTAATGATTATTCCTATCATTTAAGATGGTGACTCTTTTGGTAATTAAAATTGTACGGTGATAAAGGGTGCTTTAGGTTCGTTAAGTTTTGATGGACACTAATGGCGATCAATCAATGACTTGATCTTCTTCCTGTAAAATTTAAAATTTGAATGTTTAATTTAGGGAAAGTAGCATGATGAGACATAAATGGAAATTAAACAATAACGCCGGTTGGAGAATGTGTTTCTTGCACTCTTTTGGTAATGAAAGTTGTAAGGTTGTTTACATAAGATGCGGTGAAGAGCAGTAAAAATAATTTGTGTAGAATTTTAAGAAAACATTTATTTTAAATTAATTTTTTAGTGTTTTGAAATTAATATATTTATATGAAAAATAAATTTTAAAAAAATATATATTATTTTAATATATTTTCTAATAAAAAAAACTTTGAAACACAATACCTACCATATTTTCAAATAAATCATGATAACAATCAATGACTTATTCTTTTTTAAGACATTCCATTAATGAATGTTTTCTTAAAAAATCAAAATTTTGTTTTTTTATTTTATAATCATGGACAAGTAGTACTGTTTGTGTGGTTTTCATATATCTAAAAAAAATTCATCTCCTTGGCCAAAAGAAAATATCTAATTTAACTCTCGAAGACAAATTATTTACAATGTAACTAGGAAAAAAAATTAAAATCTGAATACATAATTAAGGTTTTTTTTTGTCTTATATATATATATATATATGTAAGGGGTATCCTCCTCCTAATTTTCACATATAAGAACTAAATTCATCTCCAATTAAGTCTTAATCATGCCATTTATACACAAACTAGTACATCCATATAAAAATAATTTTATGGATATTTAGCAGATAATAACAGAAAAAAATTAAACACATGAGTAACATCTTTGTATAGTTTTAGAAGAGTTAGGTAATGATCTTTATAAAGATGATTTAGCCTTTAATTTGTATCCATGTAGGAATAGAATAGCATTGATACCAGCTCTTTGTCGCGGAGCTGGATTATTATTTTTTTATATAAAAAATGATGTTTGGGTGTTAAAATTGCATATAAAAAATGTAAAAAATTCAGTATTTATTAACCCGAGTTAGCATAACAAACTTGTAATCATGATAATCAAGGTTGAGCCAACTTGGAATATCTCACCAGACTCGCGGCCCAAATCATGAGATTGGAATAACCCGATAAAAAAATAAGGAGGATTATAAAGCCCTTTAAAAAAAACAATTTGTGTTAACATTTTAAACCCGTGACCCGGGTTATTAGACATGAAGCACCCAATCTGAAAAAACAATGAAATTCAATTTCCAATCAATCAAATATTAAAATATTAAAGGATGAAAATAAAAAAAATTCTATTATGCAAAAGAATTTTTTTAAAAAAAACATAGCAATTAAAAGAATGAGGATCAAAATTGAAATCAAATAAATTTTATATTTGATTAAAGGGTAAAATTGAAATGAAAACAAATTTAGTTAAAGAATAAAAAAAAATTCAAAAGAATAAGGATCAAAATTGACATAAAAAACAAATACAATGTTTTGATTGAATGGTGAAATTAAAAAGAATAATAACCATAAAAAGGCCAAGAAAAAAATTAAAAATAAAAACAATGAGAATCAAATTGAAAAACATAATAACATCAATATGAATTGAATGATGAAATTGAAAACTAATAAAACTTTTACGAAAGGGCCAAATAAAGAATTAGAAATCCAAAAAATGAGGATGAAATTGAAGAATCTAATATTTGATAAATTGAGATTGAATGATGAAATTGAAAACAAATAAAATTTATACAAAAGGGCCAAGACTAAAAAGTAGAAATAAAAAGAATAAGAATTGAACTTGAAATAAATAAATAAAAACCAAGAGGGCCAAACTGTAATTTTCAGGGGGTGAGAAAAAAGAAGGAAAAGAAAAAAGAAAAGGTCTACTAGCAACAAACCAGACCACCACCAAAGATACGCAACGCACCAATAGAAAAAGGACACGATGGTGCTTCCAACGACACGTCGAAATGGATTTTTTGGACGTCGGGAGACATCGAGGCACAAACGCCTCTTATTTATCCCTAGGTGTGTAACAAGCTCCTGTCTTTTTTTCTTATTTAGTTAAATATCAAATTGTCCCTCGTTTGACAAGTTAATATCAAAAAAACCTTTGGGAAAAGATGAAAAAACCCCTTGAGGCTAGTTTGATTTTTTTACTTCCAATGACATTTTGGTCATTTCATTTTGCTTTTGATTTTTTTAAAAAAAATATATGTCCAAATACAAAATCTCCCTTCACCTCAAATGATAATCATGAAAAAATCCATTTTGAAAGTATCAAAATTCCCCTTGATGCTAGTATTGAATTTTTTGCTTTTAAAGGCTTTTCAATTTTTTCATTGTGCATTGAAATGGGAAGAGACATAATTGCCCTTGATCAATTTGAAAATTACTAATGCGCCTCGTGAAAAGACCTTAATACCCACACTAACTAGTTTTTTTATGAAGGGTAGAAACATCATTATATTGTTCTAGTGAACAATGCCAATGAGTTTACATTTACAGTAATTTTCTAACCAACTTTAGCTTTTATGAATAATGACATTTTGAAATATCTATACTTTTTTATTTTTTTTATTTAAGTATTTATATTGATTCTTTTGTTTAAGTATTTGCACACAGGAAATTTGATTAATACATGCTTTCATAAAATTTGATTAAGCAAGTACTTTCATGAGCTTTTGTTATAAATAAGTTTACATACTACCATAATTTTCAGATTTATCAATGGAATTTCCTGTTGGTATTTATACTCACAGTCCGTCAGCACAAAATTTATCAACGAGCTCATGAACGAAAATAATCTGTCAGATAAACTATCATTTGTGATTTGTGGTATATTGGTGAGTCCATCAATAATAATTTTACAGGTGGATTTACTGACGGAGAAAGCACACCAAAAAAAATTTACCCTCTTCATTCTATCGATATTTCCATTACTGAATATAACATATCACTAACAGAAAAATCGTATGTCATTCCATGAGTTAATTTTTTTTCTGTCGGTATTTTTTTCGGTAAAGCTAACAAATAACCATCAAACAGATCGTCTGTTATTCCATCGATAAGTAAACAGTGTTAGTGGTATTTGCAGTAATTATTTTTCAATTCCCTGTAATATGCCAATAGGATTATGTCGTCGGTAACCCTGTCAGTAATAATTGAAAAATATTTTTTAAAAAAAATATATTAAATATAAATAAAAAATAATTAAAAAATAAATTAATATAAAATTCAAATATTTATTACAAATTTAAACATTTATAAGTTCAAATACAATTAATCTACAATAGAGGCGCTAGAGAAGAAGGAGACAGTTCTTCCCCTAGAGGGTGGGGCGAATAAGAGGGACCACATATACCACCCATTTGTGATCGTATCTCCATTACCGATTGACGGAATTCAATCGTCTCAACACTAAGTCGTTCATAAATGTTGAGATCTCTTCAACAATATAAGCATCGCATATCGAAGTCTCAGCATGCGCCTTGTTTTTTACTTTTCTCTTAAGGTTGAACAAGTACTTGCATGGAATTAAATGAATGTTTTGAAAAAAAAAATAAAAAAGACAATAGAATTTTAATTACGATGCATGTGTAATTCCTAACCTCTCGAATGGATACATCCATCTATATTGGACGGGACCTCCAATTTTTTCCTCAAACGATAGATATATGGGTAAATTCTCTATTAAATCGAAGAATGATGGAGAAAATATCATCTCAAGTTCGTAGATTATCTAGACGTTATTCGTTTCAAGCCTCTCAATGTGTTGTGTCTGTAACTTGTTGGAGCATATATCTTTAAAGAAGTGATTGATCTTCGTGAGTGCATCTCATATTCTTTTTTACAATAAATCCTGATAAGCTAGTGGAATAAATATTTTCATAAACACGTGGCAGTCATGACTCTTCATTCCATACAATCTGCAATCCTCATAAACTAACCTTGATATGTTTGAATCATGTCCATCAGGAAAACACAAACTCTTAAGCCATTGGTAGACAAGATACTATGTCTAAGGCAAAGATGAGCCATCATAAACTACCCTTATTTTTTTACGATGACAAAATAAAGATATATTTATTCTAATCTTAATGTTGTCATTTGTCTTCCCTTTCACATCCATAACCGTGTTGAAAATATTTTCAAACATTTTTTTTCAATATGCATAACATCAAGATTATGGCAAAGGAGATTGATCTTCTAATAAGAATACTCCCAGAAAATGCTTCGCTTTACCTAATTGTAGGTCAAACCAAAACCAGAAAAATTCTGCTTACTAGAATGAAAACCAAACACAATGTCACCATACTCCGACATCATGTCATACAATTCTTCACACAACGGTAGCGGCGATACAACATCCCTTTCCACTCTGTGAACAAAGAAGTCATTTATGTTCTTTTTGTACTTGTAATCCATTGGCAAGAACCGTTTGTGGCAATTAAAGAAAGACATTTTACTACCATTTATTAACATGAAAGCCTTGTTATTTTTCATAAAGTATGAACATGCTAATTTTCCATACATGCTCCAACCAAAAACCATTTCATACACATGAAAATCATTGATAGTCCATGTCAAAGTTGCATTCATTTGAAAATTTTATTTCATTGATATATTATATGTCAAAGCCTCGGATGACCATAACTGCTTCAACTCATCAATCATCAGACAAATTCAAAAATCTATATTCCAACCTCGACTATCAGGAATGGGTATGACCATGGATAGAAACATGAACTCTGGCCTCATACACATCCCTGGTGGCAAGTTGTAAATCATGAATATCATCGGCCAACGAGAATAAGAAGCAGTAAATAACCCGAATAAATTGAATCCGTATGAACATAACTCAAGATGAACGTTCCTTGATTCCACTGAAAATTGAGGATGCACCCTATTAAATTTTTTCTAGGCTTTACCATCGGAAGGGTGTATCATCACTTCATCCATCGCATCATGTGAATGATGTCATGTGATGTGCTTGGTAGTCTTTTTATGACATAAATAACCTTTGCAACCTAGGTGTGATTATGAAGTATCTAAGTTTTTTATGTGGGACAAGAGTCATTCCCTTACGGATTTTGGGTTTATAATGAGCATGCCCATATGTTCTGCACTCAATCAACTCTGTATTTTCAAAGTACTACAACATGCAGAAGTTTGGACACATGTCAATTTTCTAGTATCTTAGGTCGAGGAATTTCATCATGGATTTAGCAGCATAATAGTTCTTTTTTGGCCTATTCCCTTCGTGTAAAATGTTTTTCGCTCATTCAATAATTTTGTTGTAATCGGCCTCACTCAACCTATGATCTGACTTGATGGTGAATGCTTGTACAACAATCGATAATTTAATGTGACTTGTGCACCCATCCCATAATGGTTCGTTGGAGTCTTTCAAAAAATCAAAAAACCTGGTCGCGTCTGCATTAAGTTCTTCATCTACTATTGGGCATTGACTGGCATAACTCTAATTCATTCTCATCGCTTCCATAACTATATTTCTATAAGGATTATTATTTTCATCTACAACTCTGTGCACCTTGTTAGAACTAGAAGTTGACCCAGTCATCCTTTCTACCATGGTCTCATGAGAAATATATGGTTCTTTATATGCAAACCAACACAGGTATCTCTTTATGAATCCTTTTTATAGAAGATGCATCGTTATAACATCTAGATCGAGAAACTTTTTATTTTTACACCTCTTACATGAACATCTAATACCGCCCCCACTAATATTTATTGGGTTAGATGGTGTGTAATTAATAAAATTCTAAACCCCATTACAATTATTCATCCTACATAACCCTTCGGGTAAATCTCGAAACATACATGAATGATCATTCATTACTTATGTCAAACCTATATAGAATATTGATGACAACATGTGTTAATTAATTGCATAAACTAAATAAATAACAGAACATATGCTTGACTCAAACTTATTCAAACTATTTTAATAGTACAACTAATTCATTATCAATTATTTATATAAATATAAATTTCTATAAATTTATCAAAAATTTCAACTCAATAATAAAATTAACAAAATATAAAACGAACTTGTTAAATAAGCCAATATTTATTTCTTCACAAAAAACCTAACTCATAAATTCAAATTAAATTACATCAATTTAAAAATAAATACAATTTTATAAAATCTCAAACAAACCCTAACATGTACAAATCATACATTCATACAATAAATATTTATGGGAAAAAACTATAAAATAAGTAAACACCCAAACAAAATACATATATTACAAAAATATGCAATAAAAATTAACATATTAAAATTGAGTTCAAATAAAAAAAAAGAGTAGTTTTGCTTACTTAAAGTGGGCAATCCTTAATAAATTTTGAATCATAATAGGGATACTGACAAACTAAGTGTTGGGGTAGCCGAATTTGTAATGGGAGGTTGATTTGTGGTAATTAGGATGGCGTGTTGTTTGTTCCAGAGAAAATAGAGGAACAAGAAGAAATAGGGGGAGAAAGAGAGGAAGGTCGCTCGTCATGTCATAAATTGAATATTATAGATGGATTTAATCAATGGATTTAAATCCATCGATAATTATGTCTATAAAAATAACACATCATTATACTTCTTTTCCCAATGTAATTCCATACCAAGGGAATATTCCTTTGGTGTTTACCAATGGATACTATAAGGTCATATTCAGTCGGAACAGTTCACTTTAATCTACCGACAAAAATATTAAAAACTCATTATTGGTTTTATTTTTAAGTTTTTCATTATTTAAAAACTCAAAACATGCACTCAATTAGATTTTTTTTGGGAGCTATAATCTAATAACTACTGTTGTGTATTCTCTTCAATAATAAATATGTACATATGTGTGTGAGCACATTCATGTGTATGAATGTAGACAACTAACCCTAAGTAAACTTAACGAGCTATGTATAATATATTTTAAAAAAAATAGATACAAGACTAATAATAAAATAGATAGGTAGGCATTGGCCTAGAATTATGTTTGATGATATTGCTTCAATACTCCTCCACAAGTTTAATGAGGAAAGCACCATATTTAACTTGAATTGTAGAAGTGTAAACTAAGATAATGAGAGAGATTTTAGTGAGTATATCCGCAATATGATCATAACAAGCAATAAATTGAACTTGGATCTCCTTTTAAGAAACCATGTCATGGGCGAAGTAAAAAACAATTCTCAACATGTTTCATATGAGCATGGGAATTTGGATCGGTGTACAAAAAAGCAGCTCCCAAGTACTTGTTTTGAAAATACCAAGTTCATGAAATAGAGATCTAACCCATTTGAGTTTGACAATAGCTTTAGCAATATTTTTATATTCAGCTTTTATAGAAGAGAAAGAAATAGTATGTTGTTTACTAGATTTTCAAGAGATCAAGTTGCAACTAAGAAAAATAGTATAACTACTAGTGTAATTTTTTTTTTTTATCATTAACACTACTTAGGCTCCGTTTGTTTGCTGGAAAGTAGGTTTTTTTTTAAGTAGTTTCCTTGGAAAGTGGATTCCTGAAAAGTGAATTATTTCTGATGTTTGGTAGTGTCATGGAAAATAAGTTGAAAAATATTTTTCAGTATTTGGTTATGTCATGAAAAATGAGCTGGAAAATAACTTATTAATATTTTTTTCAAGTTTTTTAAAATAATGAGGAACAAATCTTACAAATTATTGAATGAGAATGAAATTGAATAAAAAATCTAATCTCATAAATTATCTCAAATAAAATAAATAACAATCAAAATAATGGAGATCAAATCTAACATATAAAAAAAATTGAAAGGTGATGAAATTAAAATAATAATAATTATTATAATTTGATAAATTATTTCAAATAAAATAAGTAACAATCAAAAGAATGAGGACCAAATTTGATAGATAAAAAATTTTAATAAAAAAATAATAAGAGAAAAGCAAATAACAATCATAAAAATGAGGATCAAAGTTAATATAAAAATCAAATTAAATCAAATTCTAAGGGGTGAAATTGAAAAAAAAAGATTCAAAACAAAATATATAGCAATAAAAAATTTAAGGATCAAATTTGTTATAATCAGCAAATAATATGATATTTTTAACTTTTTCACAACTTCTAGAAAAATGTTTTCACCCAAAA
>Ga0307510_10002419_pt1 | contig 21186 bp, 20 predicted proteins | sample 12_EM_MG_FD_207224 | JGI IMG/M metagenome (GOLD analysis project Ga0307510, IMG submission 207224) | Populus trichocarpa ectomycorrhiza microbial communities from riparian zone in the Pacific Northwest, United States - 12_EM | ecosystem: Host-associated > Plants > Roots > Unclassified | place... | reverse complement strand
CGCACCGGCGATCTCTGTTTGCCCCACAACGTAGGCCGTGTGCGGGTGAGCGAGCGATAACCGGTGAGTGAAAGTGGGAGCGGGGGAGGGTGGTTGTAAAGGTGATATAAAGTAGAGCTCAACTGATAAAGCCCTCTGTGGTAGGCCGCTTGGCGCGCTCTATGTGCTCAACTCGCGCGGCCAGACGTTGCTCGAAGACGTTGGGGTAGTCCGGTGCCCAGATGAAGGTTTGTTTTGTGGGGGGCTCGGCGTTGGATGCCATGATTGGCTTGTTTGTCCCTGGGTGAAAAAAAGTTGGTACAGTTGTCGTGGTGCGAGGAAGCGGTGGTTGGTGCTGATACAAATTTCGAGCTTCCTCCCGCCGGAGATTAACCTTGCTTCAGCTGCAAGTGAACCGTGTGTCAGGAACTACGTAACCCAGTTTGATTGGTCATAGTCACAGAGTGTTGACAGATATTGTACAGAATCAGCATTTGCTCTAGTCCACGCCCTCCACGCTTCCAGAAAGAGGCCCCTTCCACCACCTCGAACAGAGGGTGACTACCTTTTCGGATTGCTGGGTACAGCAGCCACGTGCTCCTTTGCCCACCTCGCCGTCTCGTGTGTTGCGTTAAGAAGTAGGTCGACGGGCTGCAGCCCCCACGTAGGGTCCGGCAAGACGACAGCCGCAGCTGCGATCGACAAATACGTGTGATAAGGGTCTACATCACCACAGCGAGCGCGCAAGCCGTATTAGATGTCGCGGTGAAGGGAAGGACAGCAGCGAGGAAGGGAGAAGCATGCTCACCAGGATGTTCGCCCGGTGCTTTGCTGACCCCACCAAACATTGCGCGAGATACGCGCCGAGCGCCCGCGCATCGAGCCAGTCCCCCGCGCCAAGGATCTAACCTACAAAGAAGCGGGGAGGCACGTTGGGCGTCCCATGGGAGCAGCTGATGAGTTCTCACACGCAACACAATGGTAGAAAGTGGTGAAAAGATGGTTCGTACGGCGAGAGAGGCACCGCACAGAACCCGTAACATGCATCTGCGAGCTTGTTCGTGCGCCCCGCGGAGCCGTCGCAGGACTACGCCTGCGTGTGCAACAGCCAGCGCACCGACGCGTGCCATTCGGCGCGTCGTAGGCGCGCCTGGGCTGCACATGCGTTGTCCGCTGGGACGAGGTGCAGCGCCGCGAGCGCGCAGTACTTCAGCCCGCCGAGCGACCCGCCCTCGCCCTCTGGCGTCTGTCCGTATCCGCCTTCATATGTCTGGTACGCGCGCGCACGCGCCGTTTCGTATCAGCGTTTTTTGGTCGAAGGGAAAGGAAGAAGGACGGGATAGACACACGCACCCTACAGCGTTGCATGTAAGACAGTGCACGCGGAAGGTCAATGCAGGACCAATCCCCGAGCAGCGCGCAAACGACAAAAGCGCAATACGTCATGCGCAGATCGGCATCACCCGCCTCGGGAATCGTCGAAAATCTGCGCGCACGGTCGAGTCAACATCTGGCTCGTCACCGTACAGGGAGAAAGAAGCAAGATGGGAGGAAAAGGAGGTAAGGAAGTGCGCACGCACCCTCCATCGGCGTCCTGGCACGCGCCAACCAGATGCGCAAGTGCGGCGCGGTCTAGCTGCGCATAGTCGTCCCGGAGGACCGCGAGAGCGAGGAGCGCGCAGTAGGTCATGATCAGATGGGGCGTAGCCACTCGCGACAGCTGCTACTTTCCCGCGAACGAGCGCCGCATCGCCGAGCGTACGGGATATGTCGCGTATCGAGAGCGGGAAAGGAATGGGAGTTTAGTGATCAATACGATGCGGGCACACAAAACGGGAGCGCAAGGAAGAGGTAAAGGGAAGGTGGGCAGTGGAAGCGTACCTTCAAGTCGGCTTATCCTATGGGGCACCCCTAACCCTAACCACGGAAACAGGCAAAGATAATCTTCGATGTGCGGTTCCTTGATTTGCAACGGAGATCTCCCTGGGTCTACTGACTACCGTGACTGCACAGCAAGGCACCGACATTAAAGAATGCGAGATCACACTTGAAGTCGTCACAGGGCGTGGAATCCGTATATTCATGCTCTGCACTGTGCGCTCGAGAACTCCACGCACTTGTCGAGTTCTTTCTGGACCTCTTGTTAGCTTCGCTTGTCTAGAAGATCCTCGGACGTGATCCTCTCGCAATTCATACCTCTTTGTACCTTACTAGTGGATCATACTTGTGAAGATGACCACGAGAGGGGCTGATTCCATGATTCGTGAATATCAGTCTATCCTGCCCCGGGCACATGATTGTAACGGTACGGAACGCACTTTGGGTTTCAGGAGCGGGATTTTTCTCGTCGCCTGCCTCGAACATACGCCCGCCGGCCCTCGGCATCTCCGAACATGGCAGTGAGCTCGGATTGACGGCACCGCTCAAAATGTTCCTCACCACACACAGCATGGAGTCGGTCTTTGTGGGGAACACACGCCTTGCGTCGCTGCTGGGCGAATCTTCTCAAGATATCGAAGGTTTCGGTGTCCCTGGTTCGAATCCCATGAAGTCGTGCAGAAGGGAGCGTTGATTTCCGGCTGAACAAGTGAATTCTTGTTCTATATCTGCATGCCCTGGTCTCCAGTTTGAAACGACAGCCAACTCGGCCATTTGGCTCCTTACCGCTTCCTTCATACGGAATACGCGAGTCCCGACGCCTGCCTGTGAGCATACATCAATGGTCAAAGACATATTTCGTGGGACGAAATCAGAAAACGGGTGGTAACCCTAACCCGACCGATGCAACCTCGGACAGGAACGAGCTCCAAGACAAGCTCTTTGGAGATGTGAGGCCTGTGAGGTGTGAGGTATAATAAACATAAACATGAGAGTAATGTGGGTTCCGAAATCTTCGGATTTGAGTCCTCTTTCATCGTCATCCTCAACACCGTAAGTGGCAATTTGAAAGTGTTGAGCAGTTTGGACTTGGGGAGGTATGTTCGCCTTACAGACTAGTCTTACAGTGCGTCCCCTGCAAAGTCGGATCGTTGTCTGGTCACTTAGAAAGGACAATGCAGCGCACTACATAGGTGTTTCATCGAATGGGCATATGATACGGTTCGCCACCAAAACACCTTTCCCGTCCCACTAAACCTGCCCGACACCATGTCATTTCTTCTGAAGACCGCTTAGTCGGACGCGCTCAGGCTGAGCTGCTCACTTGCACTGTCACAAAAAAGGACTTTTGGGGAAATGCGGAAGATGGTGGCGACCAGTCCGGACTCACTGGTTCAATTTGCGAAGGCTCACGCACGGTACGGTGTGATGCGGGGAATGAGGACATTGTGATGGAGGTGTCGTCAGGTTTCGCCTTGTGTGGTATGGGAGCAGGCGTCGGAGGGCTCACTCAGGCTACTCTTCGACCTGGGCACAATTAATGTCAGTGCCTTGCTGTGCAGTCGCGGTAGTCAGTACAGTTGACCCAGGGAGATCTCCGTGGCAAATCAAAATGAATTGGAAAGATCTTTGACTGTTTCCGTGGTTAGGGTTAGGGGTGCCCCACCAGTACGCTTCCACTGCCCACCTTCCCTTCACCTCCTCCTCGCGCGCCCGCTTTGCGTGCCCTCAATTCCCAAGATCATCGTATTGACCACAAACTCTGATTTCTTTCCCGCTCTCGATACGCGACACATCCCGTATGCTCGGCGATGCGGCGCTCGCTCGCCGGAAAGTAGCAGCTGTCGCGAGTGGCTTACGCCCCATCTGATCATGACCTACTGCGCGCTCCTCGCTCTCGCGGTCCTCCGGGACGACTATGCGGAGCTAGGCCGTGCCGCACTCGGGCGTCTGGTTGGCGCGTGCCAGGACGCCAATTCAGGGTGCGTATGCACTTCCTTGCCTCTTTTTCCTCCCACTTGCGTATTTCCCCTGTACGGCGACAAGCAAGACATTGACTCGACCGTGCGCGCAGATTTTCGACGATTCCCGGGGCGGTGATATCGATCTGCGCATGACGTATTGCGCTTTTGTCGTTTGCGCGCTGCTCGGGGATTGGTCCTCCATTGACCTTCTGCGCGCTCCGTCTAACATACAACGCTGTCGGGTGCGTGTGTCTATCCCTTCCTCCTTCCTTTCCTCCCTTCGACCAAAAACACTGATACGAAACACACACACGCACGCGCGTACCAGACGTACGAAGGCAGATACGGATAGAAGCCAGAGGGCAAGTCGTTCGGCGGGCCGACGTACTGCGCGCTCGCGGCGCTGCACGTCGTCCCAGCGGATCACGCATGTGCGACCTAGGCGCGCCTACGACGCGGCGGTGCGCTGGCTGCTGCACACGGAGGCGGAGTCCTGCGGCGGCTTTGCGGGGCTCACGAACAAGCTCGTGGATGTGTGTTACGGATTCTGGTGTGGTGCCGCTCTTGCCTTACGAACACATCTTTCTACCGCTCTCCCCCACTGTGTTGCGTGTGAGAACTCATTAGCTGCTCCCATGGGACGCCCAACGTGGCCCCCTGGTTCTTTGTAGATTAGATCCTTGGCTCGGGGGACTTGCTCGATGCGCGGGGCGCTCGGCACGTATCTCGCGCAATGTCAGTACAAGTTTGGTGGGATCAGGTGGGATCAGCAAAACACCGGGCGAACATCCTGGTGACCCAGCTTCTCGCTTCCTCGGTGCTGTCCTTCCCTTCACCGCGGCATCTAATACGGCTCGCTCGCTCGCGGTGGCGATGTAGATCCTTATCACACGTATTTATCGATCGCGGCTGCGGCTGTTGTCTCGCCGGACCCTGCGTGGGGGCTACAGCCCCTGGACCCACTTCTTAACGCGACCCACGAGACGGCGAGGTGGGCAAAGGAGCACGTGGCCGCTTCGCCCAGCAATCTGAAAGGGTAGTCACTCTCTGTTTAAGGTGGGAAAGGGGCCTCTTTCTGGAAACGGGGAGCGCGTGGACTAGAGTCATTTTCATGGCAAACATGTACCTGGCGGAGGACCGTGCACGTGGGGAATGTGGTGTGAATGGTGGGCCTTGGTTTCTTATACAATGCACTTGATAGATCCTATGCTGGGAACCGGTGTCGAAACGCGGCGGGGCATGGGTTCTTCACTATGTTGTAAGTCTGGGACATGCGGTAGTCTCGGAATCGGGCGCTGACCAGTCCGGGTCGCCCTTTACTGAGCGTGAACTGCCCTTGCTTCATGCGTTTACCGTCTCGTGTGTGAACTGACTCGATTCACGTGATGTCGTTGCCACGCCACTGCCGCCAACTCGTCAACGCGTCAACGACGCCATCGATGTCGCCTCCTCGCCCCTGCCTCCTCGTCCTTCGCCTCCGTTGTCCCTCGCGTCTCGTCGTTCCCGTCCTCCACCCTACTTGTCACACAATCGGCACCTTTCCCTATCAAGAACAAGACCTGTCTCTCGTTGCGCCCTGATCCTCAGGGCTGAATACTCGCGGATCACCCCAAACCGTTGGCCGACGTCACAACCACGCGCCGCATCGAAAGGCTCGCCGCTCCACGTAGCAGGCGCACGGACCATGCCTGTGCTGGAGGGATCCTTGCTGAATATAGGTGCATCCGAGTTATTGTTTCGTACATTTTGATATTCTTTTGATTTAGACATTCGTATTTTACTCTTTCACCTTCCCATCGAGCATCGCTGTGCCGTTCCTTGCCCTCACTGTTCACGCGCTCGACGTCGCACACCTTACGATGATTCAGTAGAATTTTCAATCTTTTCGGACACCGCTGTTATCGGATACGACGCCGCGCGGCCTGTCGCTGATCACCTCGAGTTCGTCCTTCACTTTTTCCCCACTTGCTTACCCCTGTGCGTAGAGTATTTGTCGTGTGCCGTTTCAGCTCTGCGTATAAATACCCTCGCGTCTGGCTTCGTCAAGAGCCAGGCAACTGCGGCCCCCCTTCTCTCGTTTTGCATCTGATTCCGCATGTTTTACGACTCTTATCCGACCAGCCCCGGTGCTCCCGATTCCCGATCCGTACGTCCACCCGCTATCTGCGACCTCTGACCGTCTTAGGTATCGCGCTGCGTTATCGCGCCGACTCCGACGACGGACGCGCGACTTCACCTCACGCTCCGTTCCTTAAACCCATCTTCGTTTAGCGTTCTCGACTCCTTCGAGGACGCAGTTTGTATCTATTTTTCTTTCGAACTCTCGCGCGGACCATCGGTCTGCAATATAATGTCGAGTCTGCGTACGCCGTTACGGACACACTGGATCAGGTGCGGGTCGATCTGTCTTGGAATGACTTAGCGGGCTGATGTTCCTCTCAGGTTCCCGAATTGAACTCGCAGATGGCTCAATGGCTCGTTCTTCGTTGTGATACACAGCACGGTCAAGTTCTATTACATATATCGGTCTTCGCACAGCTGAGCGCGCAGATTCTCGCTTCACATTGATCCACCAAACCTTCAACCTGGTCTTCTCTTGGTTCGCCCTCGTACGTTTTCCGTCTACTTTATCAAAATTGGGTTCTCGTGCTGACTTGTCTTCTTCCGTATTATCTAGGGCAACTTCTTCATCTGGTCCTTTATCCTGAAAAATGCCTTCGAGGACCCGACGGTCATTGGTGGAAAGATGGTCGAAGTGATCAACACGATTCTCAAGTATTCCTACGTAGGCCTTTTACTTACATACTTCGTTCTCTCCCTTGGCAATCGGCCCCAAGGTTCCAACTGAACCTACATGCTTGCGTTTGTGGGATATCCCCTACATGACAATGGGTTACCACAATCGAGGCTGGTATATGAGCGATTTGGCTGATGGTGAAGCGAATCTAGTTTGCTGCGGTCTTCCCGACAATCAAGGCGTGCAGCAGGTGTCTGAAGCGGACAATCGCGGCGCAACATTTAGTGACCTTTTTACGAATGCGATATTCCGCAATAATGTCATATCGTCCTCGGCGACAGTTCGTTTATACGTCGTCGCGTCTCTCATCCATGTAAGGGGCTTGTTTGAGACCATGGATAGGCGTTGATTATCACACCCAATTGGCTGGACCCGTGGCACATCGTCACCTCGATCGTCCAGTACACACTCCTCGCACCGGTATGCATCAACATTCTGAACGTTAACACTGTGAGTGACATGTTTACCCACCCAATTCGCTATCATTGATCTCTGGATGACCGCAGTTTGCAAATGTCCAGTGAGTTTTTCAATGATTCTGAGTTAACGCGATCCTATCTATATTATACAGCGATGTTTCTTAGGCGATAACAAGGTCAGTACGGACCTGGGCGTTGTCAAGACGAACAAAGGAGAGAGCGCGGTCGAGGTGGCGGCGCCGACGGCCGAGACGGACATCAACGCGGCGTCCGAGGACGCGATACATGTGTTGTCGGCCAAGCCACCGAAGGAGGAGAAAAAGGTGGACGCGTCAACTGCCCAGGAGGATTGTTATCGCAACTTTCGGACAAAGTGCGCAACGTCTCCTTCATTCTCGCTATTACTAATAATTCTTTTCTTTTGTGTCGTGTGTTGATGGCTTGAGTGTTTTCGAATGTGAGGTGTTGATCGTCCCTCCCTCTTCTTGGGAGAATATTTAGGATGTACAATTCACTTTCCAGGCGTTGTTTGGTCGCCATTATTCTGTAAGCGCTTGTCCCTTTTCTCGTCCATCTACGTGCGCTGACTCGGTACCCAGCACTACGAATGTGAGTGCCAAGACGAGCGGTGCGAACAAGACGGTCAGTGGATATCTCATCTTCATCCTCTACTGTCTTCCTCGCCCGTGCGTCATGCCCCCTCCTCTAGGAGCAGCGGGCTGTCCTAGATGCTTGTTCTCCTTTTCTTCAGCTGTTCGCTTTTTTGAGGGTTTCGAGAGGTGACTATCAATTATCGACTGCTGTACCTGGCCATATGCACGGACGGCTTTCCTCGTCCGTGAACTATATTTATGTCCGACTGGCACAACTTCACTTTCATGATACCAGCAATCTACGGTTATTGTCTGTCTGCTGGAGAATTTCTGAAAATTTAAGACGGGGTTACTGCCTGGCTCTGTCGCATTCGCCACCCGTGCTGGTGCTCCTGCATCGCCTTCGCCCGTACTACGATATGGCTATCTGGTCTCCAGTTGGAGCACACTCGTCCTGTATTCCTTCGTCTCGGCCCATCCTTCTTTTGGTCTGACTTGCTTTCCACGCCACCATCGAGTTTGCTATGGCTGTCGGTTAGCCCTGGGACAATGAGACCGCTCCGATACCAATACAACTCTCATTTTGTCAGTGTCTCGTGTCCCTTTTCGGGCAGCCTCAGACACTTTCTCTACGAGTGGAGGGTATGCGGGAGCGGAGGGGCCTGGATAAGACCGACTCACAATCATAGTGAGCCAACGGGTGCAAGACCCTAGCCGAATTCTCCCCAACGCTCGCTGTTGAAAAGTACGTCATTTTGTGTTATCAGACGTCTACTTGAACTTGGACCCAGGTTGCGGTTTTGGGAAGTGGTGTAAACGCTGGATGTCGTGTTCCTGGCTATCTGGGAAAATTGCCCTCTGTTTTGGCTCCGGAGGGTTGGTGGCAATAGCCAGTGGTTTCGTCTTGCCAAAGGATTAGTCCAGCACGGTAATATCGTTGAAGTTGCTGAGTTGGGAGCACCGCGGAAGTTCGTAATACAGCACACGTAACATTGCATTCAGTGTAACAATTGAACCGTCAGTTAAACGATCCGTGCCCCTACACGATATAGACGGTCGATGCCGTCGACCGTTTACTTGCATTCGTCCTTGGTCTCAGCTCGTGCTATAAAAATGCCAGGTATCGGACCGATTTTAGGAGTCACTGTATCTATGTTTACTCCAGAGACTATTCAAGCTCATCCATAGACGTAAAATACAAAGACGAAAACATGAACAGGGGGAAGGAAGAGCAACTAACGAAGACGATGCATAAGGATGAATTCTGTAAGTTGCTGAGTAGAAAATAGCAGAAAGAGCCGAGTGACCGCATTATGAGTATCGGAAGATATGAATTGGGAACAAGCTTTATCCAAAGCCTCTTCACGAGTCGGACGGGATGGCGAGGCATAAAGAAAGCAGGTATACTCCAAGATGAGAACTGTGGCTATTTTGGAAGTTAGAAGGCATAGAAGCAGACAGTGGAGATGTACCAATCATGGTGTGATTTGGGTCATTGTTAGATATACGAAGACGAGGCTAAACGTCCATTAGTAAAATCAAGCTAGAACAGAAAAATAATGACAGTACATTGGAGTAAAACGATATCAGATTGTTGAATAGTAACTGCAGTTCCGAGAAAAAAGAAATGAGGCCAACACGAAAAAAGGAAATAAAAGAGCAAAACTCACTCTCTGCAAGCACAGAGAGGAAGGAACACATTAGCAGACCGAAAAAAAGGGGATATAGGAGCACTCACAAACTGAAAAGTACCGAGGAAGGGACTTGTCGGACACGAAACAAAAGCGAGCTCGCAAGGGGCACTCACTCTCTAAGGAGCACACAGACTTGTCAGGAGATAGAAAGAAAACAAGATTATGAGGGGCACTCACTTCCTGGAGAGCACAGAGAGAGGGACTTGTCAGGACACGGAAAGAAAGAGACCGAGGAAGGGGCACTCACTCTCTGGAGACCGCATCGGGAGGGACTTGTCAGGATAAGGAAAAAACGTGACCGAGCGCGGGGCACTCACTCTCTGGAGACCGCATCGGGAGGGACTTGTCAGGACACAGGAAGAAAGTGACTGACCAACAGGTGCTCACTTCCTGGAGACCGCATCACAAGGGAATTGTCAGGACACAGAAAGAAAGCGACTGAGCCAGGGGCACTCACAAACTGGAGACCGCATTAGGAGGTACATGTCAGGACATGGAAAGAGAGCAACTGAGCCAGGGGCACTCACGTCCTGGAGACCAAATCAGGAGGAACTTGCCAGGACATGGAAAGAAAGTGATTGAGCAAAGGGGACTCACTTCCTGGAGACCACATTGGGAGGGACTTGTCAGGACACAGAAAGAAAGCGACTGGGTGAGGGGCACTCACAAACTGGAGACCGCATCGGGAAGGACTTGTCAGGACACAGAAAGAAAGCAACCGGCCAAGGGGTACTCACGTCCTGGAGACCGCATCAGGGGGAACTTGTCAGGACATATAAAGAAAGCGACCAAGCCAGGGGTGCTCACTCTCTGGAGACCACATCGGGAGGGATTTGTCAGGACACAGAAATAAAGCGACCAAGCAAGAGGCACTCACTTCCTGGAGACCGCATAGGAGGGACTTGTCAGGACATGTAAAGACAGCAAGCAGGCAAGGGGCACTCACTTCCTGGAGACCGCATCGGGAGGGACTTGTCAGGACATGGAAAGAAAGCGATAGAGTGAGAGCCAATCACCAACTGGAGACCGCATCAGGAGGGACTTGTCAGGATGTGAGAAGAAGTCACTGAGTGAGGGACACTCACTTCCTGGAGACCTCATTGGGAGGGACTTGTCAGGACACGGAAAGAAAGCGACCAAGCTCAGGGCACTTACTTCCTGGAGACCGCATTGGGAGGAATATGTCAGGACATGGAAATAAAGTGACCGAGCCAGGGGCACTCACTCTCTGGAGATCGCACCAGGAGGAACTGGTCAAGACATGGAGATAACGCGACCGAGCCGGGGGCACTTACAAACTGAAGACCGTGTTGGAAGGGACTTGTCAGGACATGGAAAGAAAGCAACCAAACAAGGGGCACTGACCAACTGGAGACCGCGTCGGGAGGGACTTGTCAAGACATGAAAAGAAAGCTACTGAACGAGGGGCACTCACTTCCTGGAGACCACATTGGGAGGGACTTGTCAGGACACAGAAAAGAAGTGACTGAGCAAGGGGCACTCACTGCCTGGAAACCGCATTGGGAGCGACTCATCAGTACACAGAAAGAAGCGACCAGCCCAGGGGCACTCACTCTCTGGAGACCGCATCAGGAGGGACTTGTCAGGACATGGAAAGGAAGTGACTGAGCAAGGGGCACTCACTTCCTGGAGACCGCATCAGGAGGGACTTGTCAGGACACAGAAAGCAAGTGACCAAGCAAGGAGCACTCACTTCCTGGAGGCCGAGGGACTTGTCATGATATGGAAAGAAAGTGACTGAGCAAGGGGCACTCACTTCCTGAAGACCGCATCAGGAGGAACTTGTCAGAACATAGAAAGAAAGTGACCGAGCAAGGGGCACTCACTTCCTGGAAACCGCATTGGGAGGAACTTGTCAGGGCATGGAAGGAAGATGATCAAGCAAGGGGCACTCACTTCCTGGAAACCGCATCGGAAGGAATTTGTCAGGACACAAAAAGAAAGCAACTGAGCGACGTGCACTCACAATCTTGAGACCACATCAAGAGAGACTTGTCAGGACACGGAAAGAGAGAGTCCAGGTGAGAGGTACTCACTCTCTGGAGACCGCATCAGGACTTGTCAGAAGACAGAAAGAAAAGCGGCCAAGCAAAGGGCACTCACTCTCTGCAGACCACATCATGAGGAACTTGTCAGGATACAGAAAGAAAGTGACGAGGCAAGGGGCACTCACTCTCTGCAGATCGCATCAGGAGGGATTTGTCAGGACACAGAAAGCAAGTGACTGAGTGAGGAGTACCCACTTCCTGGAGACCGCATCAGAAGGGACTTGTCAGGACACAGAAAGCAAGCGACTGAGTGAGGAGTACTCACTTCCTGGAGACCGCATTGGAAGGGACTTGTCAAGACATGGAAAGAAAGCGACCAAGCAAGAGGCACTCACTTCCTGGAGACCACATTGGGAGGAACTTGTCAGGACATAGAAAGAAAGCGACCAAGCAAGGGGCACTCACTCTCTGGAAACCGCATTGGGAGGGACTTGTCAGGGCATGGAAGGAAAGTGACCAAGCAAGGGGCACTCACTTCCTGGAGACCGCATCGGGAGGAACTTGTCAGAACACAGAAAGGAAGCAACCGAGCAAGGGGCTCTCACTCTCTGGAGACCGCATTGGGAGGGACTTGTCAGGATACGGAAAGAAAGAGACTGGGTGAGGGACACTCACAAACTGGAGACCACATCAGGAGGGACTTGTCAGGACACGGAAATGAAGCGGCTGAGCATGGGGCACTCACTAACTGGAGACCACGTCAGGAAGAACTTGTCAGGACACAGAAAGCAAGTGACTGAGCAAGGAGAACTCACTTCCTGAAGACCACATTTGGATGAACTTGTCAGAACACAGAAAGGAAGCAACCGAACAAGGGGATCGCACTCTCTTTGGAGACCACACCGGAAGGGACTTGTCAGGACATGGAAAGAAAGAGACTAGGTGAGGGGCACTCACAAACTGGAGACCACATGGGGAGGGACTTGTCAGGATACGGAAATGAAGCGGCTGAGCATGGGGCACTCACAAACTGGAGACCGCATCAGGAAGAACTTGTCAGGACACAGAAAGCAAGTGACTGAGCAAGGAGCACTCACTTCCTGGAGACCGCATCAGAAGGGACTTGTCAAGACACGGAAAGAAAGTGACTGAGCAAGGGGCACTCACTTCCTGGAGACCGCATTCGGAGGAACTTGTCAGACATGGAAAGAAAGTAAGCCAGGGGCACTCACTCTCTGGAGACCACATCACGAGGAACTTGTCAGGACAGAGAAAGAAAGTGACTGAGAAAAAGGCACTCACTCTCTGGAGACCACATCGGGAAGGACTTGTCAGACATGGAAAGAAAGTGAGCCAGGGGCACTCACTCTCTGGAGACCGCATCGGTAGGAACCTGTCAGGGCACAGAAAGAAAGTGACTGAGCAAAGGGCACTCACTTCCTGGAAACCACATCGGGAGGGACTTGTTAGGAGATGGAAAGAAAGCGACCAGGCAAGGGGCACTCACTCTCTGGAGACCACATCAGGAAGGACTTGTCAGACATGGAAAGAAAGTAAGCCAGGGGCACTCACTCTCTGGAGACCGCATCGCAAGGAACTTATCAGGACAGAGAAAGAAAGTGACTGAGAAAAAGGCACTCACTTCCTGGAAACCAAATTGGGAGGGACTTGTTAGGAGATGGAAAGAAAGTGACCAGGCAAGGGGCACTCACTCTCTGGAGACCACATCAGAAAGGACTTGTCAGACATGGAAAGAAAGTAAGCCAGGGGCACTCACTCTCTGGAGACCACATCGGGAGGAACTTGTCAGGACAGAGAAAGCAAGTGACTGAGCAAAAGGCACTCACTTCCTGGAAACCAAATTGGGAGGGACTTGTTAGGATATGGAAAGAAAGTGACCAGGCAAGGGGCACTCACTCTCTGGAGACCACATCGGGAAGGACTTGTCAGACATGGAAAGAAAGTAACCAAGCAAGGGGTACTCACTTTCTGGAGACCACATCAGGAGGAACTTGTCAGGATATAGAAAGAAAGCAACCAGGCAAGGGCACTCACTCTCTGGAGACCGCATTGGGAGGAACTTGTCAGGATACAGAAAGAAAGCAACCAGGCAAGGGCACTCACTCTCTGGAGACCGCATCGGGAGGGACTTGTCAGGACATGGAAAGGAAGCGACTGAGCAAGGGGCACTCACTTCCTAGAGACCCCATCAGGAGGGACTTATCAGGACACATAAAGAAAGCAACTGAGCAATGAGCACTCACTTTCTGGAGACCGCATCAGAAGGGACTTGTCAAGACACAGAAAGAAAGCAACAGATCAAGGGGCACTCACTTTCTGGAGACCACATTGGGAGGAACTTGTCAGGACATGGAAAGAAAGCGACCAAGCAAGGGGCACTCACTGTCTGGAAACCACATCAGGAGGGACTTGTCAGGGCATGGAAGGAAAGTGACCAAGCAAGGGGCACTCACTTCCGGGGGACTGAACTGGGAGGAACTTGTCAGAACACAGAAAGGAAGCAACCGAGCAAGGGGCACTCACACACTGGAGACCGCACCGGGAGGGACTTGTCAGGACATGGAAAGAAAGCAGCCAAGCAAGGGGCACTCACTCCCTGGAGACCGCACCAGGAGGAACTTGTCAGGACATGGAAAGAAAGCAGCCAAGCAAGGGGCACTCACACACTAGAGACCACATCGGGAGGGACTTGTCAGACATGGAAAGAAAGTGAGCCAGGGGCACTCACTCCCTGGAGACCACACCAGGAGGAACTTGTCAGGACATGGAAAGAAAGCAGCCAAGCAAGGGGCACTCACTCTCTGGAGACCATATCAGGAGGGACTTGTCAGACATGGAAAGAAAGTGAGCCAGGGGCACTCACTCCCTGGAGACCGCACCAGGAGGAACTTGTCAGGACATGGAAAGAAAGCAGCCAAGCAAGGGCCACTCACTCTCTGGAGACCACATCAGGAGGGACTTGTCAGACATGGAAAGAAAGTGAGCCAGGGGCACTCACTCCCTGGAGACCACACCAGGAGGAACTTGTCAGGACATGGAAAGAAAGCAGCCAAGCAAGGGGCACTCACGATCTGGAGACGGCATCGGGAGGGACTTGTCAGACATGGAAAGAAAGTGAGCCAGGGGCACTCACTTCCTGGAGACCACACCAGGAGGAACTTGTCAGGACACAGAAACAAAGCAGCCAGGCAAGGGGCACTCACTCCCTGGAGACCGCACCAGGAGGAACTTGTCAGGACACAGAAGCAAAGCAGCCAGGCAAGGGGCACTCACTCCCTGGAGACCGCATCGGGAGGGACTTGTTAGGAAATGGAAAGAAAGTGACCAGGCACGGGGCACTCACAAATCTCTTAAACTGGAGACCGCATTGGGAGGAACTTGTCAGAACACAGAAAGAAAGTGACCAAGTGAGGGGTGCTCACACTCTGGAGACCACATCGGGAGTGACTTGTCAGGGCACAGAAAGAAAGTGACCAGGCAAGGAACACTCACTCTCTGGAAACCGCATCAGGAGGAACTTCTCAGGACACAGGAAGAAAGTAACCAAGCAAGGGGCACTCACTCCCTGGGGACCACATCAGTAACGACTTGTCAGGACATGGAAAGAACGCGACTGAGCGAGGGGAACTCACAAACTGGGGACCGTATCAGGAGGAACTTGTCAGGACACGGAAATGAAGCACCGAGAAAGGGGCACTCACAAACTGGAGACCGCATCAAGAGGGACTTTGTCAGAACACGGAAAGGAAGTAACCGAGTGAGGGACACTTACTTCCTGGAGAGCGCAGAGGGATAGGCAAGTCAGGGCATGGAAGGAATGTCCAAGAGCAGCAAGAGGGTAATTGTAGAAATCAGTGCATGGACTATGGATTAGGAAGGACTGACTGACATAGTACTGATGGGTCCCCGTCTTTCAGTATGCCGTAATTCATAGCAGGTAGTACAACTTACCCAGATCGATGGGAAAGCCACTATGCATGTCTTTATTACGGTTTCCATATTCCCGGCCCCCCTCTCAAGAAGACGATGGGTCCTGGAATGAGACTACACACCTTCACCGTCATCTCGCTAGATGTGAGAACTCACCGTTCAACGGCTTGCTTTATGCTGAGCTCGAGGTTGTCGTTCTGTACAGCTATGATCATAAGGGCAACTGCGTCCCTACTGAGTGCATTGGCAGTCACTTCAATAAGATCAGTACACCGTTGATCAGGGTTGTGCATCCCTACAGGACGAAAATTAAGTTGCGTAAGACTCGGTTAAAAAAATCCTCACTCTCCAAACGAACAAATGGCGGCCCCCCGCTAAGGCTGGCCAGATAATATTGATTGAAGACCCTTTCCACCTCGGTGTTGAAGTGAGTCACTGATTCACGACCTTCATCCTCCAACCTCATCTTGACGTCGCGCTTGAACTGATCGTATTTTGTGAAAATCGCTATTACAGGGACTTGAAAAATCGCCCAGGTCAATCTAATTCATAAGACTCCAGTTCAGCTTAGACATGCCATTTTTATCTGGACAAATATCCGCGAAATGCTTTGAATCGAGTGATGGCCGATCATTGTCCATTGGAATGCAATACCTGAGAAGAAACGTTTTATATCTATTGCTGTAGACAAGCTGAGGAACTAACCATATTGCATGCAACCTATCCTCCAATCGCCTCTTTCGCGACTTGCGAGTGACAAATTCTCGGACAGTCATCAACTCGTCCTCACTGCCGGCCTCAAATCCGCGGGAGTCGTGGAAAACGTATCCACGGTGGTTCGTGAAGATGAGTTCATCCTCAATGTCGTGATGGCCACGCTGTCAAGCAGGATCTTCATGATCAGCTGTTTCCGAACAAAATATGGTCATCCAACCTCTATTGTGGGGTCGAGTTTGACCTGGATTGACGATGAGCTTGAAAGCGCCATTGGGAATGAGTACGTACCCGATGAGTACCCTCCGGACCAGACCTGTAGATCTCTGGACTCTCTGTTGTATCGCAGACTCTCTGCAAAATCGAAGTCTTCCCGGCATTTGCTCTTCCGATGATGAGCACTCTGAATTGGGTATTTGGGACGCGGGGGTGACTGGGAGACAGAACCGTATACGAGATCGTACGCGAAGTCGGACGCGAAGGCGGAGCCATGGCACGAAAGTGTTGTGAGAAATGAGAAGAAAGGTGTTGATCACTCGTTGGAACCCGGAGCTTGCTATTATACACAGAGCATACAAACGTCAGCTGACTCGTGTGCAGGTGCATGCCGTTTCATTTCACGGATTGATCGGACCTGACATGGCCCGACAACCCACCTGCAGGAATGCCCGCGCAAAAAGCGGCGCGAAAGAAATGAGGAGTGTTTGAGGGCGTAATAGATACGGAGAGGGGATGTGGTTGGTCTGACTTGGTCAACGATTCACCGAAGGTCCTGAACTGTGACTTTGAATTGCAAACACCCAGTGCAGTGTGAAATCGCAGCACAATCTCAGCACCCAGTGTACCCAAGGGCCAGGTGTCAGCGCTGTCAGCCTCATGGGGCTCCCTCATGCTCGCCACGACTCCACTTGGCCCAAAGGCCGGCCCGTCCCCATTCGGGAACTTCCATTTTGTAGCTACAACTTCCCACCGTAGAAGTCCTGGATCAGCACCCTTTGAACACGGCGGAGATACCCTGCTTCCTGATCACCATACACGACTAGATGCCTCATCTCATTCTTCCAAACCCTCTGTCACTCCCAACTCCGATGTACGGCCGTGTTGAGTTAGCTTAGCACATGAAAAGACGTTGAGACTGTTCTGTCCGCAAGGACGTCCAGTATAAGGCAGATTTAAAAATAAACTAAAAAGCGACTTTTGAGTGGTTCATCGATCATCGATCATCGATCACCCAATTCTCGACAGCCCCTCACCGCGACGAATAACATCTTCTCACAACCCATCACAGAGGTAAGAAAATCAAGCCAAGGATTCCTACCACTGCTTACCTTTCGCTCAGAGTCCGCCGACTTCCCTCTCGCCTTTTCCTTTTCACTTACCTTAAAGCAGCTGAAAATACATAGCAAACACGCCTCCTGGCTTACTGTCTCATCTCCATCACGCCTTTTATCTTTCTCCTTTCCCTCCTGTCTCCCAGCGTTCCCTCCATTGGTATATAGCACCGCGCCCGCCACCGACTATTGACAACGGATCCTGTCCCAACAATCCAACATCAATGACTCCCTCGTACACAAATGGGTACATCTGTCTCACTAGCGTTATCCTCCGGCGCTCTTCCTCTGCCCTAACCCGCTACCTCGCTCCATCCACCTCCACCACCGGGGAAGGTGCGAACGACCTATGAACAATGGCGGTACGATTTACTAAACCCTCCCCCTTTCCTTACTTACCGAACTAACTACCATAGGTCCGTGAAGTCATCAATACTTGTTCCGAGACTTTGAATGCCGCCCTCAAACCATACGATGACGAGGAATTTGATCAAACTCTCCAGGGTTTCTCCGTCTGTCCTTTCCCCCCTCCTGTATCTCATCCCTTACGAGTCTTATCTTGTCCTCCCAGACCTTTTCCGCCGGCTGTCCAAGAATTCTCTCAAACTTTGGGTCTCGTTACGATACACTTGATGAGCATGAAACCGCTGTTGGGCAGTACATTTCGACCGCCCGTCTCGACACCTACCTTGCCGTCGCGTTAGTACCATCTCCCTCCCTTTCTCCCCCGATTCTCTCTTCATAGGCCCAGCAGGACGAGCCCCACCTTCATCATTGCCACGACGACCATGGCCCCCATCATCACTATGCATTGTGCACATGACAGGCTCGATGAGATAACCACCACCAATGCCTACACTGGGGCAGGGAAAGGATGGAAGTATATCCATGAGATGTGCAGCTAGGGCTCGGAGTGGATGGTTGCTTCGGATGTGATCAGATGGGATGGGGTCGGGGAGGAACTGATTCAATTATGTAGTTTGTCGCTCGGCCGCAATTGTATTGTATTACTTGTGTCCTCGTATCTTATAGACGTGCATCAGCGGACATCGAAAAACACTGCTTAGACGAGCGATGACGTCGACGACAACCGAGAGGTAGGTCTGTAAAGTCCAGGCCCCTGCAGAAGCCCACCCAGCTCTTCAACGCCAAATTTGATATTCCCATGCTCTCTTCTGGAGTGGCCCCGAGTGGGTACCCGAATCTACGTTCTTCTTGGGTGTCAGCCTCACATGCTTTTTTACCAGGCGTAGAGGCGGGGCTGTGGGATTCATACACTAGACCAGACGATGATGACTGATGGGAATTTTGGGCGAAGGTAAACTGGTATGAGAACGGCGGTACTGTTGATCATCAAGGACGAAGCAGACTCTGGTAGGAACACATGTCTCACCTAGGAAACGTTTCCCAATAAAACACGAGTGCGCCTTGGTATACGCTATTCCTTCATCCAGCTTGTTCGGAACAGGAGAAAGCCTGAGGGAAGACAAATGGGGAGAGATTACCGAAAAGCGTCAGCCTGTCGGGTTATAGCTTCGTTTAAAGTTGAAGTCAACATGATGCTCGTACTGCGGGAGATGTCGGCGCGATCACCAACGTGGGGTAGACCCCTTTCATGACATCTCAGAACCGGCTGTGAGAATTGACCTTTGGGTCTCCAGAAGGACGCAAAGACCCCAAAAGTGAGCTGCTGGTAGCCGGGTATACTGTACAAGGTAAGGACGAGACAGTAGGATCAAAGTCGATGGCAAAGCCTTATTCCGGGCCGGCACACCCTGCGCGCATTACTGGCGTAACGCCCGATCTTCCCCCTCACCAATCACTACGTCCGCTTGTCCTCCACATGCCCATCACCTTCTCTCTCCATAACCGCTGCCACCACCTCCATTTGAGCCTCGACAGCAGCCACAAGCACCACGTTACTTTCGCGCCTAGTGGCCCGTCCAGCCTCAGCCTCCAGGCCGTCCTACAGGCTACAGTACAGTGCAGCTGATCTCGACGTCCCTCGTAACCCTATTGAGCAACCAAACCTTTACAAACCCTATTCCAATCGTATTAGGATCCTGGTCAAGGCCTCGGAGACGAGAGCGACTTATCACTGTGAGCCCCGTCCGCCCATTCCCAGGAATCCCAGCTTATGCCAAGTCAGTACAACGTCCCCCCGAACGAAGAGGCAGGCGACAATACCTTCTACGGTTGTACTACAACGCATCCTCCGCTGGTTCAAGTCTTTGAAACGCGTAGAGTGCGTCTCCCATTTAGCTCGTCCCCGCGTAAAACTGGCTGATTTCTTCTGTGACCGCTCGGTTATCCAGGTTCTTCCATGGCGGATTTTGTGCAGTCCCAACAACCTTGTTCAACCTCTGCGCCCATCAAGACGAGCGCGAATTAACCCATGCACTATTCCACCGAGACTGGTGGCCCGAACGGTTTCAAGGAAAACGATTTCACGCTCCGTCAGGTCCACTATGACCCGCCCCCGCCAAACCGAGCTATTCCTCGTCATGACCATGTACAACGAGGACGACAGCTTATTCACAAGGAATATGCAGGGCGGCATGAAGAACATTGCCTATTTGCGTAGGCATGGTCGCAGCAAGACGTGGGGTCAGGACGGCCGGAAGAAAGTGTTCGTCCACATCGTCAGCGACAGTCGTCGGAAGATCAGCTCGCGAACTCTCAGTGTTTTTGCGACCAAAAACACGTGCCAGGAGGGCATTGTGACTAATGTCGTCGACGGGAAGCCTATGACGGCGCATGTTTATGAGTACGCTACCCAAAGTACGTCTCACGATGCACGTTTTCTCAGCTGTCTTACGACCTCTGCAGTAACCGCCAGCCTGTCGAACGCTAGGAGAAAGGGATTGTCCCGGTGCAAAACATCTTTGCCTGAAGGGGAAGAACCAGAAGCAGATCAACCGCCACCGCTAGTACTGGTTCTTTAACGCGTTCGGACCCATTCTTCAACCCAACGTTTGCGTCCTCCTTCATGTCGGTACCATGCCTAGTCAACTCGATTTATCACCTGCGTGAGGCGTTCAACATCCACTCTAATGTCGGCGGTGCTTTCGGTGAAATTATTACCCCCAAAGCCAAATACGTGGAGAAGCTTTTGAAGGCTCTTCGTACGTCTCCAGTTCAGCTTCACATAGGTCCCGTGCTTATTGCTTATTGGTATTGTTCTTGGAAACGCAGTGGCTACGCAGAACTTCGAGTATAATATGTCTAACACTGTTGACAAACCTTTGTATGTTTTGTCGCAATTTTCGCTTCCCCGGGCGCTTAACGCGGGCATATTGCGCTCCAGAACGACGCTCGTGGCGAGGGTCCGCTGCAGAAGTCCGTTCTCGGCAAAACAATGGTGCACCCATCCCTTTCGTGGGTCTCTCTAAAAGGCCGTGCCATGGTGCTGGCGCGGACGTCTTCGCAGCAAACTATCTGGCCGAGAATTGTGTATATGGGAAGTGAATGTGACCGCCCTTCGTTTCCCATATGACGCGGCGCCTTCATAGATCCTGGAAGTGGTGTCGAAACGGGGTGGGTCATGGATTCTTCAACATGCCGAATCAGGTGCGTGTCGATATCTTTTGGGACAGTTTTCCAATCTGACCTTCCCTCCTGGCCCCCAAGCTGGTCCCGCAAGCATCAGGACCAATGTCCTCGAGGATCAGACCATGCGGATAACCGGTGGAAAGGCGGTCGGAGTGATCGACGCGATTTTTTCGGCTCACGTGTTTCATTAATTTCCTTTGGCAATCGGCCTCGATGTCTCCTCATGGACTACACGCCTGCCCTTGTGGGACGTACGAATATACCACCTGACCTGAGAGACTCAGCGCCTATCTATCACTACCGCC
>Ga0307510_10002417_pt1 | contig 21192 bp, 26 predicted proteins | sample 12_EM_MG_FD_207224 | JGI IMG/M metagenome (GOLD analysis project Ga0307510, IMG submission 207224) | Populus trichocarpa ectomycorrhiza microbial communities from riparian zone in the Pacific Northwest, United States - 12_EM | ecosystem: Host-associated > Plants > Roots > Unclassified | place... | reverse complement strand
CAGGGTAGGGGTGTGTGACATGACTGATGTCCGTGGAGAGCAGAGCACCGAGGTGTGGCTTTCATAGCTCCGTCACGGTCATACGTTTCTCAGTATTTGGCATTCGCTGCGGCAGTAGCTCGCTTCGCTGCATGTTCCTCCGCTTATCACCGCCACTCGTCTTCCTCCCCGACGGTACGGTGGTCGATTGGTGGAGTCGATGAGCGACGACATCTGCGTATGTCGGATACACTACGACGACAATATCCGGTCGAGCATCTTTCAGCTTGAGTAGGTCGCCTTTCTACGCGACGCGTAAGAAGGTGGACAGTGACTTGAGCGTAGAATGCTTAATATCAACAGGCGTGGTGACTGCCCTCGTGAAGGGTCCAGCAAGCACCATGTGCGCCGTATACAGCGTTATTATGGGCATAGGGAAAGCAGAAGACGGGAGCGCAGCGAGAATCGTTCGTAGAGCTTGCAAGAGCATGGCTTGTAGACAAGCATATACCTCTAGGGCTAATGAGCCGGGCGTCAGAGGAGTAAACATGAACCAGGGACGCTACCTTCCTGTGCGAACTTCTCCTCAGCACCCGCCACGAGCCCATCTTCCACGCCAGCAGGCTCATTCCCAACGGCATCCTTGGCAGAACCAGGCGGGGCGTCAGCACCAACGTCGCCGCCACCATCCGCACTTCCACCATCGCCAACACCAGCATCCTGTTCACCTACTGCTGACGCGGACACGGTCTCTGGTGGCTCGCCCTTGGACACGATTGACCAACGATGATCCTTCCATGTGTGGAGAACGATGACCGCGTTCCCTTCCGTGATGCTCTGGTTGATCTTGTCGGAGTCGATGGCCATGCAGCCTATAGCGAGGGGTGGCCCTCGTCACGCGCAAACTGCGCGACGCCGATGAAGGAGCCCGCAGGCGCGTCTGCGGGCACCTGCACAACTGCGCAAGGGGGATACTCTCAGGGCGTCGGGCAGCTTCGCTGGGCAATCTCGCGCGCTCCGCCGGGTACTATGAGGTCCGCATTGCTGACGAGGACTGTGACGGGGATGACGGGGGCGGGAGTAGTGAGAACTGGAAGCAGCGTGGGGTGTTTCCAAAGCGTGTATACTGGAAGTCGTCGATTCAACCATCGCGACCATATCAGCACCAGCGAGGGATGAAGAGGGGTAAAACAAAATGAGGGATAGGAATTCGATAGGAATTGATAAACGTACCTGTTGGAATCAGCTCATCTGAACCCTTCCCAACACTGAACCAGAGCGGATCTCCGTCCTCCAGAGAAGTAGAGGGCCTGCGGTTTGAAGTTCAGATGAATCAGCCTCTATCTGGTTTACACACCAACGTCTGGGACATTGGAAACTTGAACCTACGCCAGGTTCGCTGTTAATCGCGCCAAACTTTCGCGAGAGGGGACCATCAAGGGCGAGATTTTCGGTGATTTGTGGGGCGAGGCAGAGCCGCGCTGCCGTGCGGGCTCTCATTTCACGCGTCTCTGGTGATCTAAGCGGTGCTGTCGGTGACGTTGGAGAAATGTCGGCCGAGGTATCGCCTGGGAAAGGTGTGGGGATACCTGATGTCTTTGTATCTCCAAGCGGATTCTTGAACATCAGGAGAGCGAAGTGGTGGTTGTGGTGGAGTGTCGGCTGCGATGGGGAAGTGCCGAAGAGGAGATAAGGTGCGAGGCTGGCGGGACGAAAGACGGCACGGCGGCTCGGGCCATCGTCGGGCGGTCAGGCGAAGATAAGGGGCACGCGAAATGGGACGAGAGGGAAAGTTATGCTGCTATTGCCTTCCTCTGAATCTGATGAGGACGGGCGAAGGGATTTTTATGGACAACTACACTACTCACAAGTTTGAGGAAAGAGGAGAGAAAAGGGTGAAACAAGGCGAAATGAGATCGCGCGGCGATGAAGATGGTATTCAAAGTTTAAGAAATTTTACTGAATGATATCGACATGCGCGGCAGCGAGCGCGTCGACGACGAGGGTGCTTAGGATGCGGCGATGTACGATGGCAAGAGGATAAGTAAAATGGAGAGCAGACGGTCTAGAATGAGAAGGAAAACAAGGAGACGTACGAAAGCGGCCTAATCAAGTTTATACACAGTAAAAGTCCAGACTTCCGAGGGTCTCTGGCCGCCGTGTGCGATGTGGAACGACGGGGCTTTCGAGGGGGCGCGCATTAATGGCGTTGGCCCATGGTGTGTTGAGCGATCCGCATGGCGTCGGCAGGATAAATGGATGCGGCGTTTGAGGGAGGGAAGTGAGCAAGAGAGTAGAGCACAAGGAAAACGAGAGACAAAGGAGTAGGAGGCAAGGGGATGAAAGGAGGGTGGTGTCCAGATGCGAATTTGAAATGGTCGAAAGAGTCGGGTCTCGTTCCGCGCGTCGACTGTGCGGGTACTTACAGGGATGTGGCCATGTATTGTCTCAACGTTACGATCCAAAGTATACAACACAATCCATCTAGTAGGTGACGACGTTGGCTTGTACTGTACTGGAAAACTCTGTATAATAGCTCATTAACAGCGCTCGAACCAGATCGTACGAAAATTATCGCATAAACATGACGGGAACCATTGGTGCTCTTATCAGTCAAGTCTGGTTCGAAACGAGTGAGACAAAGATAATAGACAGATTGTCGATGAGCATCCAGGCATACACACCACACGAGTATCGGGTTCCCCAATGGACATCACAGCCCCGTTCATTATACGATTACGTGATGTCAGCGATGTGGTGTCACGTGATAATATTCCCACACGATCGCGTTCCGAATCAAAACATGACCAAACATGTTTAAACGTGATTCCACGTGGCTCGCCACACGCAAGGATGCCCATGCCCCGAACTCATGAAGTTCGCAGCCTGTTTGTCTCCTATTCGTGTATATAAGCCTCAATTACTTATAATATGATTTCATGTTTCCCCGCCTCGCTCTGGTCTGACATCTCAAAGTTAGTTGGAATGTCAATGCCCGACCCCGACTCAATGATGCCTTCTCTCTCACACTCCAGGCCTCCGCCTCTGACTACCTCACTCTGGCATTGCCCTGACCTAGGGACGGCTGATGTATTCACCTTTGTGCGAACATCTCGTACAAGTGAGGAGGTAGATGTAGTCTGCCGGCTCGGCTACGACTCCCGAACTATTTGAAGTAATCATCTTGCGTATGTGGTGGAATTTGTAAGCCATTAGCACCGCCTTCCCCATAACCCTCTGCCCACACACATCCTACTTTCTCGCCTCTCAGCTAACCAATCCCGCTCCCAGAGACTCCTTTTCTTCCCTACTCACGATATGGCCCACCAATCTGAATCCGCTCGCTTACGAGCCTTCCTCGAACCTGCCTTGCAGGCGTATGAGAAGAAGACCGCTGTCTCATTGGCACAACACCCGCTCTCCATTAAACTCCAGAATTGCGACTCTGTCGAAGCAATTACTGGCCTTTTCCAAGATCAAGCACAGGCTTTCGGCGATTTGCAAGGAAGTGATAAAATCATGAAGCCTATCAAGACGACTGTATCAATTTTATCCAATCTTTCATCCGCTCACTCGCTCGCCGATGTCTTTGGCCTGGTACGTCAACAGGATCTGATGGTATGTTTCACATCTTTGACTGTCTTCTTACAGACAATTTCACCCGCGAACGCGATACAAGCTTCTCTTGCTATCCTACTTGATGTACGTGCCGTTCTCCAGTTCGTATGGCGATGGCCTGGTGACCTCCGATCGATGCAGGCGGCGAAGGGCCGAATATCCAATTGCGATGCACTCATCGACTTGATTGAGTCGGTCGAACAATTTGTAAACCGTGTCGATATCTACACACGGATCCCTTCTGCGCCCAAAATGGATGAGATAGTGGTCAAGATTCTGGTGGAGATAATATCCATACTCGCTCTAGTGACAGAAAGACTCAAGGAGAGACGATCGAGTGAGTCTGTTCTCCCCGACGTTTTACTTTTGCTCAGCGCTTCGTAGTCAAGTTCGTAAAGGAATTTCTCAAAGAGAAGGATATCGCGGCTGTACTAGAGAGGCTGGACAGACTCACGCAATACGAGGCTCGGACTACCGCAGCTCATACACTCACTGTTGTCCACGGACTCGTCCAAAATATGAAGGGGTTCATGGATGGTGAGCAATCAACTCCGCTTGTAATCCGCTGTATTGAATACCCCTTCTCTAGACGGGAAATCGTCCATAGACGGTATACGGGAAGATCTCAGTACGTTTTGTTTCCGGCAATGAGTCAGTCCCGTGTTTCACTGAGCACTAGAAATCTTACATCAAATGGCAAGCGGGATGAACAAGTCCAAACGTAGGTCATTCCCTCACGTTCGCATTATTTCCTGGAAGCGCTGAGGTTGTCTGGCAGGTGACAATTTGCTGAGAAATATTCGAAGTTGGCTCTCCCCTCCTGATCCATGGAAGAATTACAACGTCGCCCGCAAATTGCGACAAGATCAGACGGGGGCGTGGTTCATTAACGGTAACACGCTCTCGGAATGGAAGGCATCTGGATCAAGTTCCCTCCTATGGATACACGGGAAACGTAAGTCACCTCCCAGCGCTGACTCCGTCGCAGACTGACTGTTTTCCCCTTTCATAAGCGGGCGCCGGCAAGAGCGTTCTTTGGTACGTTGGCTGTTCAATTCTTCATCTTCAAGGACTTACGGTGTCGGCTAGTTCCACGATCATTGAGGATGTCGAGAATATGCGAAAATCTGGGCTCGCATCACTAGCTATGTTTTACTATGACTTCAGGGAGGACGGAAAGAAGGACCTCCGAGGGCTTCTATCATCAGCCCTATTTCAGCTTTGCGACCAGTCCGATTCCTATTACGATGTTCTTTCCTCTTTCTATTCGACACACCGTGATGGTGCCCAAAGCCCTGGTGACGACGAACTTGTTCGGTGTTTGAAAGACGTCTTGAGTCTCCCAGGACAAGCTCCCGTCTATCTAGTTGTAGATGCGTTGGACGAATGTCCAAACACATCTGCGCTATCGTCACCCCGCTTGGAGCTCCTAACGCTCTTAGAGAATCTTGTCGACTCACGACTGCCGAACCTGCGCATGTGCGTCACTAGCCGACCTGAGGCCGACATTAAGCCTATCCTCGAGCCCTTGACATTCCGGTCTGTTTCTTTACACGATGAGCAGGGACAAAAGGAGGACATTGAAAACTACATCAAGTCGGTCGTAAACACGAACAGGAACATGCGAAGATGGAGCCCGGAGCACATGCAGCTTGTGATTAAAGTCCTGACAGAAAAAGCCGATGGGATGTAAGGAATTTATTTCTTCTTTCTTTCACTACTCTCACCGGTACATCTCTCGTAGGTTTAGATGGGTGTATTGTCAGTTGGACCACCTCGGCAAATGCCTCCCAGGGCGTGTCCAGCATGCCCTGACCGAATTACCAGTGACGCTCGATGAGACGTACGAACGCACGTTGCGCGAGATCGATAACACAAACTGGGAATTTGCCCGACGGCTCATCCAATGCGTCGCAGTGGTTTCCCGCCCACTCAGAGTCGAGGAACTGGCAGAGGTTCTCGCATTTGATTTCAAGGCAAGGCAGATCCCGACATTTCACGAGGATTGGCGTCTCGAAGATCCAGTAGACGCGGTGCTCTCCACGTGTTCGACATTGCTTTCCCTTGTCAACGTTGAAAGTTCCCAAGTAATACAATTTTCGCATTTCTCGGTCAAGGAGTTCTTGACCTCTGCCCGCTTTGGCGAAAAACCCGACACAGTTTCCACCCGCTACCATATTTCTATGACAGCCGCGCACACACTGGTCGCTCAAGCATGTCTTGGCCTTTTATTACACCTGGACAAAAACATCACCAGAGCCGCCCTGCTGAAATTCCCCCTTGTAGAATATGCTGCCGAGCACTGGTTCGAGCATGCCCGTTTCGAGGTCGTGTCACAACATCTAGAAGAAGGGATGGAAGAACTCTTTGACCGGAAAAGGCACCATCTTGCAGCTTGGCTCTGGATATGCGACCCAACTGTTTCCCCTTGGGAACGAAACAGATTAGTAGAACCGCCGTGGACACCCCAAGGGACCCCATTACATTACGCTGCGTTTTGCGGCCTAATCGACGTTGTAAAATTCTTAGCCGTTGAGCACTCAGAGGATGTAAACTCTCAAAGTTTCACTGGCGGAGAAACGCCCTTACATCTAAATTCGCGAGTGGGTTATGTGGATGTAGCACGGCTCCTCATCGAGCACGGCGCCGACGTGGCAGCCCAGGACAAGGATGGGTGGACTCCGCTGCATTGGGCGTCCTCGGGGGGTCATGTAGATCTGGTCCGGCTCCTCATCAATCGCGGCGCTGACGCGGCAGCCCAGGACAAGGATGGGTGGACTCCACTGCATTCGGCATCAGAAGGGGGTCACGTGGACCTAGCTCGGGTCCTCGTCGAGCACGGCGCCGATGCAGCAGCCCAGGACGAACACGGGTCGACTTCGCTGAATTCGGCGTTCGAAGGGGGTCATGTGGATTTGGTCCGGCTCCTCATCGAGCACGGTGCCGCCGCATCAGTCCATGACGAGCACGGGTGGACTCTGCTGCATCGGGCGGCCAAATGGGGCCATGTGGGTCTGGCCCGTGTTCTCATCGAGCACGGCACCGACGTAACAGACAGGGACAAGCACAGGTGGACTCCGCTGCATCGGGCGTCCTTAGGGGGGCATGTGGGTATGGTCCGGCTCCTCATCGAGCACGGCGCCCACGCGGCAGCCCAGGACGAGCACGGGTGGACCCCGCTGCATCGGGCGTCCCCAGAGGGTCATGTAGATCTGGCCCGGCTCCTCATTGAGCACGGCGCCGACCCAGCGGGCCAGAACGAGCATGGGTCGACTCCGCTGCATTGGGCGTCCAGCGGGGGTCATGAGGATTTGGCCCGGCTCCTCATTGAGCACGGTGCCGACCCAGCAGTACAGGATGAGCACGGGTCGACCCCGCTGCATTGGGCGTCCTCAGAGGGTCATGTGGATCTGGCCAGGCTCCTCATCGAGTGCGGCACCGACCCAGCAGTACAGGACGGGCACGGTTCGACTCTGCTGCATTGGGCGTCCTCAGAGGGTCATGTGGATCTGGCCAGGCTCCTCATTGAGCACCGCGCCGACGTAGCAGTCCAGAACAAGCGCGGGTCGACTCCGCTGCATTGCGCGTCCAGAGAAGGTCATGTGGATCTTGCCAGGCTCCTCATTGAGCACCGCGCCGACGTAGCAGTCCAGAACCAGCACGGGGCGACTCCGCTGCATTGGGCATCAGAAAAAGGTCATGTGGGTCTGGCCCGGCTCCTCATTGAGCATGGCGCCGACCCAGCAGTCCAGGATGAGCACGGGTCGACTCCGCTGCATTGTGCGTCCGGACAAGGTCATGTGGGTCTGGCCAGGCTCCTCTTTGAGCACCGCGCCGACGTAGCAGTCCAGAACCAGCACGGGTCGACTCCGCTGCATTGGGCGTCCGAAAGAGGTCATGTGGATCTGGCCAGGCTCCTCATTGAGCACGGCGCCGACCCAGCAGTCCAGGACGAGCACAGGACGACTCCGCTGCATTGGGCATCAGAAAAAGCTCATGTGGATCTGGCCCGGCTCCTCATTGAGCACGGCGCCGACCCAGCAGTCCAGAACCAGCACGGGTGGACTCCGCTGCATTGGGCGTCCGAAAAAGGTCATGTGGATCTGGCCAGGCTCCTCATTGAGCACCGCGCAGACCCAGCAGTCCAGGACCAGCACGGGTCGGCTCCGCTGCATTGGGCGTCAGAAAAAGGTCATGTGGATCTAGCCAGGCTCCTCATTGAGTACGGCGCCGACCCAGCAGTCCAGGACGAGCACGGGTCGACTCCGCTGCATCTGGCGTACAGACGTGGCCATGTGGATGTGGCCCGCGTTCTCATCCGGCACGGCGTCGACGCAGCGGTCCGGGATGAGGATGAGTGGACTCCACTACATTGGGTGTTTTAACGGGGTTGTGTGGATCTAGCCCAGCTCTTCATTGACTACGGCACCGAACCAGTAGCCCATAACTCGCACGGTTCGACTCCGCTGCATCGAGCATTCGAATGGGGTCATGTGGGTCTGGCGCGGTTCTTCATTGAGCGCGGTGCTGACGCAGCAGCCCAGGACGGGCACCGCCCGACTCCGCTGCATCGGGTGAAGGGGTGTGAGCACGATGCCACAACAGCACACGTTCAGCATCGCAAATGAATCGATTTCATGACACTTCGGTGTGGTTTGAATGCAATCTGGCGAAGTTCGAGCATTCGATTGACCTTTATACTACTGGACCCCTGGACCCCTGGACCCATGCACTAAAATTTACTACTCATGGTATGTACTGGTGACATCCGAAATAGATGTGTTCATGACACTGGGAACTGTTATTGTGATGTTCCACCACTGGGCCTTCTTGACTTCGGGACTTGTCCTGACTGGACAAAATGGTTCAATCATAATTTGATGGAGAAGAACGCGGATGTGGGTGGTATGTGGGTTTTTGCGGACAAAGCAACAATAATTGTATCGCATAAGTTTAAGTGAATCATATACAAATACTGACTGTCTATGTTGATAGCCCACGCCTGGCCTCATCTCTGGGAACTATTTGAAGTTGTTCAAGAGCATGCTTACGTGACATTTTACTTTACTTCTTTTTCTATCTGCCATCTCTAAAACCGCGATCCACTTCTTTGGCATCCCCAGGCTGCGAAGTAATTCGAGTGCTGCCGATACCCGTTTTCCCTCTACTATCACCACGAGTCCGCCGCCCGTCACAAGCGATGCTGTACCCATCGTGTCAGAAAAGATTTAATCTGAACCTTCTAAGAGAGTATGTACTTGAGGTCGAAGACACACAGCACACTTGTAGTGCCTCAGCGAGGGTATCCGAGGAGTGTTGGTATGGCGCGGACCCCGTCATGAACGTGCACGTCTCGTGACCCCTCCTGGTCTTGATCGTTATTGCAATTGGGCTCAGTGCGCCCTTCTTCGTGATCGGTTTATCACTACCGATTACCATGCGGTACCAGGTTGCATACGACCGCACAGGGAACCCAGCGATTCTTCGCGCTAAGCAAATTCTGGAACGGGGATTGCGCCCTTTGAATTCGGGGAGCCATATAGCGCGGCGGAGAAGACCGCGTCGGCGTTAACGTTCGGGTACTGTTGCTCCACGAGGTTGATAAGGTTGTGCTTCTTGGTGTATGCAAGCCGCGCGGATTTGACCTCGGCGAGGGTGGACAGAGTGCCCGTGATGAAGCAACATTGCTGGCCAGCAGTGGAGAAAAAAGGTGGTCAGTGTAGGAATGTGACATTCCTCGAGTCCCAGGTCTTCGAAGAGCGGCAAAGTACCGAGGTGTGGCTTCCATAGCTCCGCCACGATCATACTTTTCTCGGCATTTACCACGGCAGCAACTTTCTTCGTTCCTCCGCCCGTCGCAACCACTCGTTTTCCTCCCCGACGGTAGGGTGGAGTCGATGGGCGACGACATCTGCATGTGTCGGATACACTGCGACGACAACGACATCCGGCCGAGCATCTTTCAGCTTGGGTTTCTCTGCGGTGGGTGAGAAGGCGGACAGCGACTTGAACTGAGAATCCTTGATATCAACAGGCGTGGCGATTGTCCACGTGAAGGGTCGCGCGGGGAGCATGTGCGCCGTATAGTGTTGTTATGGACATAGGGAAAGCAGAAGACGGGAAGTCAGCGAGAATCGTTTGTAGAGTTTGCAGGGGGCGCGGCTCGTAGACGAGTAGATACCTCTAGTAATGATGAGCCGGGCGTCAGAAGTGTAGACATGAACCAGAGACGCCACCTTCCGGCGTGAACTTCTCCTCAGCACCTGCCACGGGCCCATACTGGCCAGAGCCAGGTGGGGCGTCAGCACCAATGTCTCCGCCAACATCCGCACCTCCACCACCGCCGACACCAGCATCCTGGTCACCCATTACTGACGCGGACACAGCCTCTGGTGGCTCGCCCTTGAACCCGCTTGACCATAGATGGTGCCTCCATGTGTGGAGAACGATGACCGCATGCCTTTCGTGACGCTCTGGTTGACCTTGTCGGAGTCGATGGCCACACGGCACACAGCGAGGGGTGGCCCCCATGCGTCACGCGCGAGCTTTGCGACGCCGACGAAGGGGCCCGCAGACGTGTCCGCGGGCACCTGCACGACTGCGCAAGGGAGATACTCCCAAGACGTTGGGGAGTTCGGCTAGGCAATCTCGCGCGCGCCGCCGGGTACCATGAGGTCTGCACCGCCGACGAGGACAGGATGGCGGGGGAGGGAGTAGTGAGGAGCCTGAGGACTGGGAGCAGTGTGGGATGTTCTAAGCGTGTATAGTGGAGGTCGTCGATTCAACCATTGACCAGCGAGCGATGAAAGGGGGTAAAAAATGAGGGATAGGGGGAATTTGAATCGGAACAGCTCATCTGAACCCTTCCCAACCAACACTGAACCAGAGCGGATCTCTGTCTCCCGAGAGGTAGAGGACCACGCGGTTTGGAGGTTTCAAACGAATCGGCCGCCATCGGGCAAACCAACGTCTGGGACATCGGAAACTTGGACCTACGCCAGGTTCGCTGTTATATGTGCTAAATTTTCGCGAGAGGAGGCCGTCGGGGCAGAGATTTTCAGCGATTTCAGGAGCGAGGCGAATCCGCTCTACTGCGCGGGCTCTGATTTGGGGGGTGCTGTCGGTGGCCTTGGAGAGACGTCGATCAACTATCGCCTGGAAAGGTTTTGGGATACCTGATGTCCGAGTCTTTGTATCTCCGAGCAGTTTCTTTAACATCAAGCGAGTTAAGTGGTGGTTGTGGATGAAGCAGACCTCGTGAATGCCGTCATGTATTTTGTTATGATTCAAAGTAACTACTTCACCGAACTTTAAGTGGGATGCAATCCTGGTCGATGACAACTGTACTCCACACTAATAGTCCATTAATAGCATCAAACCAGATCCTACGAAAATTGTCGCATAAACAGCACGGGAACGGTCAAGCCCGGTCCCAAAACAACAGTCATGGCACGAGGTGCAAACAATGTGCAAACACACGTGACACCGAGGTGACGGGCATCAAAACTACAGTAAGTTAGGACAATTCACTCGTAAAATGACAACTCCAGACGGTGGGGACATGGCAAAAGTTGTGTAATTGTTTCTCTGTTTCCAGTACTGCTCCTGACTAGTTCTTCAAGTGGCCAAATTACCTTTCGTCGTTGAGCCACATCGCCCGTGGTCGCTTCTGTTCGCTCAAACGGCCCCTTCCACTTGAATTAAGCACCTCCCACAGTGTCTCCCCCTCAATGTTTCAAGGCGATTTCCCTCCAAGGTCCAGGATCAATGCTCTTCAAGGTGGCCAGGCCCCTTCTCTGCTGTGTCTCTTCGCGGTAGTGGGGTCCACCCCTCGCGGGGACTCCTTATGCCGCACTCGCCACCAGTCAACGTTCTTGCAGCGGCCTCTCACATCCGCTTGCAACTTGCCACGCATCCTAGGCACCAACGCCTCGGGCTTGGCGGCAGCAGCTTTCTCAGCCGCGCCAGCGAGCTCGACGCTGTCAGTACTTTCGGCAAATGCAACGTCTGCACCCGGTAGCGTCCCACCCCAATCTATGCGTCTCGACTCCCGCACATTTGGCTCTCCCATGTTCAAGTCGGAGATCTCCGCGTCATCATCCTAGGTATGGGATTGACGAGTGATTGACGATATTTTTCAGGCATCACAGAGTGCATGTGAACCCTACAGCTCCGCTGATGACAACAGTACGTTGTCCCTACCTGCCCTTCCCCCGTTTCTCCCCATCTACATGACCACGATGACGCCCCCTCCCTACAACTCGTGGTTCATACCCTACGTTCACGACCAGTTGCAGCTGGCTCCAACTGATCTTTGCGGTTCTTCTCGTATCAATATTGATGCAACCACACCTTCTAGAAACCCCGAGGACCGCGACCGAAGGTCCAGTCGCAATCGGTTGCGACCTTTTGCGTTCCATATAACTGGACATTCAAACACTATTACTGAAGTCAATGGGAAAGATGCGTCGAATCACCGAATGATGAGTAGTTGAATCACCTGGCCTGTGGCAGAAGCCTGAACTTCGGTCAGATGACAAGACCCATCTTTACAAGCTAAGTACAACACTTCGCTACGCCATCCAACTATCGAACACACCGTTAGGGCGCAGTCTGACTACCTTGCTTGTCACGATAGGCCCGCCTAGATGAAGAGACCCTTGATTTACGAACTGAAGACAAGGCATCAGAACCACAGTGGCGTAATTGAACCGAGTTGTGGCAAAAGGTAAGTCAGATGACAAGACCCATCACTGAGCCATCTTTGCGGTTGGGTACAATCCTTTTAGTTGGTGCGTCATCTGCCTACCGAACTTGCAGTTGGAGCACTGTTCGACCACACGGGTTGCCGCTGTACGTCCGCAAGATAATGAGTCCCTTGATTTGCGAACGTCATTGGGCCCTGTAGGGCGCAGTTAAGCTACCTGGCTTGTGGCAGAAGGTTGGTCAGAAGACAAGACGCATCTATTGCGGACCAAGCATTATACAATATTTCGCGGCCTGCGGTGCGTTTTCTGAGCACTGGAGACATCTTTTGGGCGCTGTCCGACTACTTGCCTTGTCGCCGACTCTCAGAAGGTCTGCCAGTGCTGTGTCGTGGGACCAATGATTTACGAATGAGGACAAGCTATCGGAGCTATTGTGGTGCAGTTGTACTACGTAACTTGTAGTAGAAGGTCAGTCAGATGGCCGTGAGCCAGCGGTGACTAGGCGGCTAGTCCTCTTCTTAAAAGCTGGGGAAGGATGATCAACCACTTCCATCAACACCGCAGGCCACCTCTCGCCCTTCTACTCTTGTTCGTTTTGCAAAGCAGTATTTAATAATCACTGTATGCCTTCATACTTTTTCTGTGAGCACTCTGACTGATGTCCGGTTATCTAGGCCAATGTCGTCTGGCGCAACCAACAGGAAACGTCACGGGTACCACGGATGGATCCCCGCCCATCCCGAGTTCTACAAACACTACACTCGCCGCTGTCTCAAGGATATTTTTCGTCGCAACGAACAGGAGGCGCAGGAACACACCCCAGCTGTTCAGGCATTCAAGGACGCTATCGAGTCCGATGCCGAGATGCTCGATTTGTTCAATCAGGTTTTCCTCCAGGCCCCAGAGGAGAACGTAGTATGTCCCATAGTTTATATCCCAGGTCTACTACCAGCACTGACGATTTACTTCAGGTCCCTGACCTTGACGCGCTGCTTTTTCTCCTCGATGATACCATCGTTAAGCCCCCGAGGGTCGAATCCGTCATCATCGATGGCGACGTCGTCACCGAAGTTGTCGTAGCTTTCATCGGTCTCTTCTTCGACCTTCTTAGCAACACATCTGCTGGCTATGACCTCTTCCGCAAGTCCAAATTCAACGAAGCGATGAAGGCTCTACTCAATTCCTGGTACACGTACCTGACCGACCCCAATGGGGACTCCAACAGCTCGCTCACGAACGAAGAACTCGGGTGGTTCAGCCCACAAGTCCTAGAGGCTCTCGAGTCCGACGATCGCGGCAATTTCAATGACACCTACGTCTGCCCCGACCCGGACGCTGTCAACCGCGGTTATGATACCTTTGATGCGTTCTTCGCCCGGGAGGTCCAAGCAGACGCCCGCCCTGTTGACTTCGACGATGACAAGAGTCTCATTCACAGCGCATGCGAATCGTATGTGTATCGCATCGTCCGTCAAGTGAAGGACCACGACCGCTTTTGGCTCAAGGGGCAGTCTTACTCACTCTACGACATGCTCAACCGCGATGAGACGTACGCGAACAAGTTCGTCAATGGTACCGTCTACCAGGCATTCCTCAGCCCCCTGGACTACCATCGCTGGAACTCTCCGGTTGATGGCGTCATCCTCAAGACGGTCCTCGTCCCCGGAAGCTACTACGCCGTCTTGCCCGACGATGGTGCGGACGAAGACGATCCCGACCAGGACCCAGGCTCCCGCTATGGTGCCATCGTCCGCTCTCAGTCGTGGCTTACCATGGCCGCCACTCGTGCTCTGATCTTCATTCATGCAGATAACTCGGACATCGGTCTTATGTGCTTCATTGCGGTTGGCATGTGGGAGGTATCGAGTTGCGAATTCACGGTCCATGCAGGTAACCGTGTTAAGACGGGCGACGGGCTGGGGACGTTCCATATTGGAGGATCAACTCACGTGTTGATATTTGGTCCTGGGACCGACGTCACCTTTGCCGATAACATCGATGTTGATACGCAGAGTCACGTCAAGGTGAAATCGGTCATCGCTCAGGTCAAAAAAGCCACCTGAGGGAACCTGGCATACCTAGCGAAGTGACACTTCCGAGGTAAGTACGCGGGATTTGGTCCCAAAATCTCCATTCTGATGCGAGAAAAGATTCTCATGTCGGATCAAGTTCAAAGGCGTGGAACCTGGTCTCTGATAGGAATATCATCTGTGAGTGCTGGTATTTTCTTGGCATAGGACTGTAGTAGTGTTTGTACGTTGTCTAGGGTTGCGTTTCTTCGAGTTCGAATCTCAAAGTTCATGTCACGGACAGGTCACTATGCCAGTGACAAGCCATTTAGGTATAAGCCGTATAGCGTAGGTTGTTTGGATGTAAAGCACACAGCGGTACGTAGGTGGGAGTACATTGACGGGTTGGTGAGACGCGTGGTGTAAGATGCGATCAGGCCGATTGAGAAGTCTACGTGTCTAACAAGCCTGGGGTGAATGTGGACTCAAAAACCGGACGCCAGAGGGAGCGCTTGATGTGGACCTTTCCACAAGCAGGACTCAAATGCTCTGCCACCCACGCGTGTGGCTTTGATGTGTTGTCTCGCCACCTTCGAGCTTTGTACGCGTTGGACCGACCCGAACAATGGCTCTCCGGGTGACTACAGTAGCAGGGAGTAAGCGCTAGTAAGCCCCCGCAGGGCGATGGACACATTTCCATTCTTCCGACACCCTGACGCATTTCAGAAAGCCGATGGTTCACTTGGGGGCGGCCACCGCCGAAATCTTTTGGCCCCTTTAGGCGTCTTAGCGAGCCTTAAACTTCCATTTCAGGCTCGCTTAAGCGCTTAAGGTTCGCTCAGGCTCGCTAAGGACATCAAGACACGTTAAGACGCTGAAAGGGTCCCTGATTCGGACAAGGAGTACTCTCGCCACAAGTCACAATTTAATCCGCTTACTTACTGTACCATCGCACCAGGCACATACCCTTTCTAGACGACAATAACGCGCTATTCTCTGAACCTGTACGCAGTGTCCCATGTCCACACTGACGCCAGTATAAAGCCAGGACGTCGCTGCTCCAACCCCATTCCTAAATCGCCCAGTACACCCACTCGACCTGAGTCCTCCCAACACTCGTAACCCACCACAAATGGCCTCCCTTTTTCCCTTCGCGTCCGAACAGATCACCCCTACTCCCTCATGCGTTAACCCGGCGTCACTCCATCCGCTCTCTTCCCAAGGATCTCTGCATAGCTCCTACCTCGGCGTTCACGGCATGACAAACGCGTTGGACCTCAGCCTCCCTCCAAATGCACTGAGGATATTAGCGCAGGGCCAGGCCTCTGGAAGGTTGCCCATGCCGCTAAATTATCACGCTGGCCAGCCTGCCGGAACGGCGGAGTCAGTTGTGGCAGGAATGCCCACGACCATGGGGTCGCATTCCCGACCGACAATGCTAGGATCTGTGAGTACATCCGAGTCTGCCTATTCCCATGGGGCGCTAGTCGCTGAACCAATTAAACAGTCGCCAGAGACAACCCTGGATCAGTCCCGACGGGTCAAGGTCCGCGCGCGTCGTGCTCCGCGAGCAGGAAAGTCCAAAGCCAGAGACATTGCTTCCCGAGGGCCTGCACACACCACGTCATACCAGGGCGACCGCACACAGAGTGCATCGCTACCGAAAGAACCCACAAGCGCAACGCAAGCAGCATCGTCTCGAGGCGAGGCGATACTACCCACGGCGTGTGCAGGATCATCCGATGTAGCGACGCCCGCCATGCCGCCTTTCCAGTGGTCGACGGCGACGGCAGCCGAAATAGCCCGACTCCCGGGCCTAGGGAATCTCCCTGTCGACCTAATCGACCTCGTGCTCCCGGGATTGAGAAGATTCGTAGAGGAACATGAGGGTTCCATTGCTTGCAACTCCGGGGCCGCGGGCCACAGGCAGGATTTAGCAGCCGAGATGCCCGAGGCACCACGCGTTGCGCGGCCTGCTGGGTTGTCCGCGCGGATGGCGCAAGCTGAGCCGTCACCGCTGATGGAACTGTCAGAGCCGGCGTTCCCTGTGGTGGAACAGTCTTGTGGGCTGGATCAGCCATCAGCAACTTCTCCAACGTACGGAGGGTTCGATGCACTTATACGGCAGCGAAATGAGAACGCGGAGCCCGAGCCCATCGTCGAGGATCCACCATCGGCAGTACTACAGGGTCTACTCAACATCGACCATACTAGTATTTGGGGGGTGGAGGTCGGTCAGCCAGGAAACTCCGAGTCGTTGACACTCCCCACACGAGAGGTCATAGAGCGGTCGGCGTGGACGGGATCTGAGGACTTGAATTCCTCCTCCAGTTTCGGGTATGGCGTAGACCTGGGTAGCGTTGGGACGGAGGCCTTCGGTCAAGTTGACCTTGGCTCCCTCCTCGATGGCTGGGAGAGCTTTTCAGAATTGTGAATGTCCAGGGGGTAAGGTATCTTAAGCGAACTCCTGTGGTTGCCATGATAATTAGTGTTAATTGTTTATGTAAAATCTCTACGATGTAAACTGCCCTCTGTACCTTAAAAGTGACGAAATGCGACATACACTGGTGGGACTCCATTCGTTGGACCGCTGAGAACACACGTGCTGTTACAAAACTTGACCTTGGAGGCATCTGGATTTTTGGGCGGAAGTCGATGTGCGGGACGGACTGATTGACGGAACTTGTTTTCAGAATATCGGTCTCTCTTCGGATAAAAGGAATCAAGTATTCTGGCCACGGCAGCGAGGGATGTGATGTTAGCAGGTGGGCGTCTATCATCCGTTGAAATTTCATGGGCACCTACAGACAGTCCACTAGAGGCGGAATATCTCGTTAACAAAGGGCGTGCCTGGGAGGATGGCGCGCTTCGATCCTTCGCCCAACGGAGACGCTTTGCGAGAGGCCTCGCCGACGACGAAGCCATCACAAGTACGAAGAAGGAATGTCCCTCTCGAGACATGTAGATACTTGGGACGTGGAAGTAGATGAGAAAACGGGGGGGGGTCATGGAAAAAACTCTTCTGGTCGGTAAATGAAATTATGAAAAGTTACTGATGTCGATATCGATAGCCGACGATAAGTTCTATTTCACATCAGGTGAGCCTGAGCCTTAGTTAATGCTGAGAGTAAATTCGGAGTCATGACTCGGACCCGATACATAAAAAGGTTGTGAATTTTGTTTTGAATTATCGGCATTCTCGATGTAAGACATAGGTTGCTGCCTATCACGTCCCGAGCCTGAGCGGAAGATATGACACTGTAACTGGTTGGCTGTGTGGACGACTTGGAATGTTGTTGTTCAGGTTGACAGCTAATTCATCGTGCTTGGAAGCGCCTCGTGACTTTTTATGCACGTGCAGCATGATACGTGTCACCGATGGTGGGTCAAGCGAAATGCCCAGGAGTGTTCAAGGAGAGGCATTTTCAGGAATAACTGCTAGTTCGTCACTGACTCACTCTCCCGAGCGTCCGGGGTGATCCAATAATCACTGGCGAACCAAAATTTGACCAAACACGATCAAATATGGTTCCACGTGTCTCGTCCCACAACTCATGCCAGTCAGCGGGAGGCTGGCCAAGGAGTCACCTGAGTGGGGAAGATGGTTTATCTATATTTTGAAGGATAAGAAAACGTATGTGGGTCTTTGCGGACAGAGCAACAGGAATTGTACAGTACTGAGTCTCGAAGGTGAAAACGTTGGATGGTTAACGTACCAAAGACGCCCTTGCTGGCGCCCGCTTCTGAAAGGGGGAAATAGTCAGTCTGTCGACTGTCTATGCTAATACCCTACCATCCCAAACATCCTCAAACGGATATAAGTTGGAGCTTGGGATCAAGCCCTTGGTACCTAAAATAGGAGGTGACAACGGGGTTCTTTTGTCTTTGTCTTCATGGAATCGATTATCGGACGTAGAAGGACCTTGTGGGACAGCTAATTTCCTCGAAATCGCTTGGCCTGACGAAAGGCTAGCTCTATGATGACTCATCAAGCCATACGATTCGGTGTGAGAATGGCTCTCTGCCAATGCCAACAGCACCTCTAGTGTCACGACAAGAGCAAAGAGCAAAGCCGCCACCCCCACCGCCTAGAAGGGTATCTTCCAATAAGCTTCAAAGGTCACTGGTGAGATCACCAATGTCAAAAATATCGACTGGGCGAACCTTTCGGACGAAGACAAACGGGTGTTCTTTGTTGCATGGCTCGATGAGGTTTTCGCGCCTATTTTGGTGCGCCCCCACCCACCACCGCATCTACCGGTGACCATACCCATCGCTGCAGGTACTCCATATACTACCTCTGCGCCGGTACCACATACTCCGCCACCTCCGCCTCCTCCCAGAGCCGGTTCCAGAACAGGTCAAAATACGGGCCTTGAGCCCCCGGACGGCCCATCCGAGCTCAAGTTCCATCACCACCACGCCACCGGAGTGTCCCTCTTCCATCACCACAAAGAGGACCCGTATGTCGTATGTCAACCCCTTATGACGGCAGTCGTCGGTCTTATTGCTGACACCTGACAGTCAAACAGCATTATGATGGGCATAGGGAAAGCAGAAGACGGGAGCCAGCGAGAGTTATTCGTAGGGCTTGCAAGAGCGCGGCACCGCTCGCTGGTACTGATCGGGTCTCGATGGTTGAATCGACGACTTCCAGCATACACGCTTTGGAAACACCTCACACTGCTTCTAGTCCTCACTACTCCCGTCCTCGTCATCCCCCGTCGGCAGTGCGGACCTCATGGTACCCGGCGCTGCGCGCGAGATTGCCAAGCGAAGCTGCCCAACGTCCTGAGAGTATCCCGCTTGCGCAGTCGTGCAGGTGCTCCCGGACGCGTCTGCGGGCTCCCTCGTCGGCGTCGCAAAGTTCGCGCGGGACGCACGGGGGCCGCCCCTCGCTGTGGGCCGCATGACCATCAACTCTGAGAAGTTCAACCAGAGCGTCACGAAAGGGTATGCGGTCATTGCTCTCCACACATGGGAGGATTATCTATGGCCAATCAAGTCCAAGGGCGAGCCACCAGAGGCAGTGCCCGTGTCAGCCATGGGTGACCAGGATGTTGGTGTTGGCGATGGTGGAGGTGCGAATGGTAGCGACGTTGGTGCCGACGCCCTGTCTCGCTCTGGCTAGGATCCCGTTGGGGATAAGCCTGCTAACGTGAAGGATGGGCCCGCGGCTGGTGCCGAGGAGAAGCACACGCCAGAAGGTAGCGTCCCTGGTTCACGTCTACTCTCCTGATGCCCGGCTCATCATTACTAGAGGTATATGCCCGTCTACGCATATAAGGGATAAGAGGAATTCGATAGGAATTGGTAAACGTACCCGTCGGAATCAGTTCATCTGAATCCTTCCTAATACTGACCAGAGCGGATCTCCGTCTCCCGAGAGGTAGAGGACCTGCGGTTTGAAGTTCAGACGAATCAGCCTCCATCAGGGTCACACACCAACGTCTGGGACATCGGAAACTTGAATCTAGGCCAGGTTCGCTGTTGTATGCACTAAGGTTTTGCGAGATGAGGTCACCAGGGACAAGATTTGATTTTTTCAGAGATTTCAGGAGCGAGGGGGAACGGCTCTGCTGTGCGAGCTCTGATCTTACGCCTCTCTGATGATCTGAGTGGTGCTGTCGGTGATGTCGGAGAGATGTCGACCAATGTATTGCCTAGAAAGGAAAGGTGTGGACGATAAACGATAAACGATAAACGTCGATAAACAACCGTTCCGAACCGAAACATGACCAAACATGATCAAACATGGTTCCACACGTGTCTCGTATCAGCAGCCATGAACACATGAACATCATAAACACTGACCACTGCCTCTTTTGTGTTCTATTCGTGTCTACAAGCCTTTTTAATCGTTTGCTTCTTATCAAAATATGATTTTATTTTTCCCCGCCCCTGCTCTTCTAACATCTCAGTTAGTTGGAATGTCAATGCGTGCTCTCACAATCCCGTCTGCGGCTTCCGCCGCTGATTTTCTCACTCTGTCACTGCCTTGACTTAGGGACGACATCCCACTCACTCGCTATCATTTCCTCCCAGCTAACCAATCTCGCTCCCAGAGACTCCCTTTTCTTTCCTACTCGCGATATGGCCCACCAACCTGAATCCGTTCGCTTGCCAGCCCTCTTCGAACCTGTCTTGCAGGTGCATAAGGCGGGTGTCTCATTGACACATCATCCACTCGCCATCCAACTCCAGAATTGTAACTCTGTCGAAGCCACTACTACCCATCACCGCCAACAACGTCCGCACCATCAACGCCGATGCACAGTAACGGCAGCAACGGCGACAATGCCCGCATCATCAACGCCGATATCGCCGCCAATATCGTTAACATCGCCTGCACCATCACGCTGCCACCGCCACCAACAGCAACGGCATCTCTGATAACACTGCCAGCTTCGTCGGCACTACTTGCACCCTCAACACTAACACCGCGGATCGCAGCGGCAACAGCAAACACACCGTCACCTTCGACCCCAGCAGCACCAACACCATTATTCCCATTCGCACCGTTCCTAGCACCTCCGCACACGACAACGAGCCCGAGCACGCCGACACCAGTTTTCAACTCCCTCCGGTCGCCTCTCCTCGGCCAGACAAGCCAGAAAGCTAGAAGAACCACCCCCAGCTTCTGATGGATACGGCCCCTTTTTCACCCGACCTCCAAGTCGTGCAGGACCCACTCGACCCATCGTCTCTGATCTTACTCGCACCCCTCCCGACTTACGCTATCACGAGTTGAAAGGGGAACCAAAAGCGGAGAAAATCTTACTGAACCGTTTCTATGTGCGCGACAGCAAGTGACGTTCGACAGTAATGGCTAAGGTAAATTAGGAAGGTGTGGGGCTCGCGGTGTGCGATTCTAAAGC
>Ga0307510_10002416_pt1 | contig 21194 bp, 17 predicted proteins | sample 12_EM_MG_FD_207224 | JGI IMG/M metagenome (GOLD analysis project Ga0307510, IMG submission 207224) | Populus trichocarpa ectomycorrhiza microbial communities from riparian zone in the Pacific Northwest, United States - 12_EM | ecosystem: Host-associated > Plants > Roots > Unclassified | place... | reverse complement strand
CGTTTGCTTATAGGTTTTTTATCTCCATAGCTAGCGCTGCATGAGTCTTTTGTACCTTTAAACATAATAACGATTTGATTACAAAAAAAAAAAAAAAGAAAACCGACCAAGGGATAGGATCTTCACGCAATCATCTAAGTACTTTCTATACTTCAAGATATTGCAATACGATTATACTTTACTCTCTTTACCTACACTTTTCCTCTACGAACGCCTACGCTCTAAGAACCCGGAGACTATTGGGATAGTCTCGACGGGCCGCTCGAACATAGAACTATTGTGATAGTTCTATCAAGAACGACAATCCACCCATCTTACTATCTAACGAGATAGTAACCTTCGACGGATAGTTCAGACAAGCAAGCCAGTTCCGTACTATCTGAAGAGATAGTATTTCCCTACACCCTATTGTAGACAAGAAGAATTGCTCAACCTAGGAAACGACTGTCGTTACCTGTTGCCTAACTACCTAACAATAGAATTGTTACACCACCTCTTAAGCTCAATCTGAGACACCATTACCAAGTTCCCCTATCAATATCTACTACAATCTCATAAAAGAGTTACATGACTGTTACGGGGTAGCTAACACGGTAGGATGCCAGGCTAACTAGGCCAAAGATATCCGAGACAACGGATTAATAGTCAGGAAGGCTCGTAGATAGTAATCGTTTGGTAAAGGTAAAGTAATAAAGAGTAGTCAAATATCAAAGAGTTAAATATAACTTGCTAACTTGTTATATTGTTAAGGTCTCTTCTCCATTGCTTGATGATTCTTCAACCGCCGAGGGAGAGGCCTACTATTTATACTAATGTTCATGCTACTTCGACTTCTTTAGTTAAGAAGTATCTTCTTAACAATTCAGTTTGTCAGAACAAAGTGCGAACACCGTTTGACCCTGAAAACTTGCCCGGCTCAACTCAGAGAATCTCCCACACTGCTATTTCATCTGAGGGTGTCCCCACTCCACCAGTAGGCTGTCTTCGATCTCTTCGTCATGATAGACTATGTATGAATATGCGGTCTAAATGCCTACACACCAATAGTAATATGGAATATGAAGCGATCAGTTCCGATATCCAGCTATCAAAGCATTATGCAGCACTATGCATATGCGACTCGAGTGAGAGGAGTAGTGTTCTCCAAACATCGTTCCAATTAGCTAAACATATCTTGAAACGTGCTCTCATCTAGTGGTCACAGTTATCTTCCAGATGCCTCTAGAAAGCTCATTACTTCGGAAGCATAGGTTCGGATATATGGTCATCCTATGAAGCCATATACCTCGCTCTTAATTATTAGGTAAGCTATTCCCACTAGGGTAATAAGGACACAGGACACACTGGCAGGGAATACCTTGATACTGCCTTCTTTGCTAAAGTAGTAGTAATATTACAAACTAAGGTAGCCAAGTCTACTAGTGGCGTAAAGTATATTGTGTTTTCACCAATAAGTGAGCAGTAGCAGCTTTTAAACATTGACAAACTTCATGATAACCACTATAAAAGATACTACTTCATGTGCACCCTTAAAGAACTTGAAAACTTTGCTTCATGTATACCCTTGCAGAACAGCAGACCTTAATTGTTAAAATCATACCTGATATCACAAATTGTAACTCAGGAAGGCAGATTTCATATAACTAATACTTATTAGTCCTAGGTATGTTATATTTTAGACCATAAAGTCACTAGACTTATAGTATTTCACATGACTACACAATAGCATAATATTACTATTATTATATTATAATTGATTGATTATTCAAGTTTATGACTCATAGGTATGAGTCAGATGATGTAATGACTTCCACACAATAACTCATCATGATATTATGAGTCGTGGCTCTGAATCTTGCGCATCTAATCCAATTTGGCATATAACTTGTTTTATAAGTTTTGATTTGTTAAAGATATATTGCATAGTTGACTCATAGAAGTTAGCTAATAGATTTCACACTATAACTTGCAATAAGCCATAGGAGAATATGAGCAGGGTGATAAGTCACCAGGGTTAGAATTGTAGGAAGATGCCTATAAACTTGAAAGGGTAACCTTAGGCTATAGAGATAGGATCTTTGTGCAACCATCCAAGTACTTCCCCATACTAGAAGTTGCGATACCCTCTTTTATCTTTTATCTCTACTTTACAAATACCAAAGACCTAAGTTCAAGTTACCCACTACTTACCTAGATGAGTTGAAACTCTAGAACTCAAAAGATATTATGATGGTCTTAGAAACAGGCCAACAATACAGAACTATTGTGATGATTCTCTAAGAAAATTACAAACCAGTCCTGTAATATCTGAAAAGATAATATAGATTACAGTCTACTATAAGATCAAGAAGCAGATGCAAGAATTATGTATATCACTACCTGTTGCACAAAAGAATAAACAATATAGGATTATTATACCCAATTCAGTTCACAAAGTATCAACCAACAGGTTTGCAAAAATATTCAACATGAAGGCCACGCTGATGGGATTAGACAATAAATATTTGGATAATATGTGTTGTGCCTGATATCAGGACTATACTTGTACTCGAGTATTGGGTGGGCGGAGCCTCTAAGGGAGGATATGGAGGAGGACATCAGTGGGCAGAGGTTCCGGTGAAGGAGGGATCCCGAGGAAGGTCAATATTTGACTGATCCTACTGGCCGTGGTGCCTGTCGGTTCATGTGTTTTTATATTTTTGTTGTAGCTGTATGAGAAACAAGTGGCTCGTTGTCTGCGATCTGTAATTTGTCTCATGGTCGCAAGTGTGATTTCCCAAACCCCAGGTTTTAAAAAAGGTTGCACATGCTCAACAAGTAAAGATTATTGCAGGGGGAAAGCTCCTAGCTTAGGGGGGGGATGCTGCCACCTATGCTATGCTGTACGAAGGAGCTACTCGAGTAGTGGCAGAAGAGATTTTACAACATTCCAGAAGCTGTATGGCTTGCAACCAGAGACTGTACCAAAGCTTCGTGAGTCATCCTGCTATTTCTAAACCTAGAAGAACTATACTCAAGTATACCTAACCAAGTCAGACCATTCGGAAACCTTTGTAGTAATCCTGAACACTCATGCCAGGGTTCTTGCTTCCTACAACTAGACCGGTAGCCCCACGTTTTACAACCTCTTTAACGATTTCATTAGGCTGTTTACAGACTCGGGCATGGGCTGTGATGAGGAGCGACCCAACGGAGGTGACAAAAGCATACTGGGCATTTGTCGGTTGTATTAGGACTGAGGTCACCTGGGTCGCACAGGAATCAGAGACACTTTAGTCTCTAGTGTTTCACTAAACCAATACGGTAGGAACCCTTATAATCCACTACCCCCTGTAGCAGGGGCTAATCTCCATATTCAAAGACAGACCCCTCTAAGACGGATTAGTGTTTTCCTCACTGAATAAAGCTTGTGAGTGTTGAGTGGGTTGGAAACATGGGCAATTCCTCGCAACTTGTCAGACCAGACCTATTGTGGGTGGACCAGAGATTAACCCCAGCTACGGAGATTGTGAACTGTAAGTGTCGTTCCAGTACATTATGGCTTGCAAGTTTGATTGTTTTCCTAATTGCCCTGCTCCCTGGCACGTTCTATGGCTCCTGCCTCTTCAGCATCCTTGATCATGAGTTCAGAGAGTTCCCACTGCTGTTTTCCAAGTTCCGGCGAAGTGAGCACATCTCCGCGGTACCTGCAGAATCCTAATTAGAATAACACCAAGCTTTGAAATGGGCCGCCTCTCTTACTTTGGTTCAGGAATTCTCTCAGCAACCTTTCACCCTCTCCTGTCCCACACTCTGGGTTCATAGCTGCTGCTAAAAACGATGGTGCTCCTTCTCTGTGAATTTTTCCAAACCAGCAACTGGATCGGCCACGCCAGAAGATAAACACCATGCTCCGTGAAAAACAGGTTCTCCCAGGTTCCCGGGCTCAATTCTCCGAGCGGACAATAATCAACCCCTCGAGAGAGAGTATAAGAAACCATAATATTATACATACGTCCCCCAGAGGGCGGGGGCGAAAGGTGATACTAGAGGACCCAGCGTCTGGCACAAAAAGTCAGGCCTTGGAGCCTTCTCCTCCCTCTCTACGGACATATGGTAGCCCTAATGAAGGGCGCATAATAGCGTGGGGACAGGTGAAACCTTTTTTCTCGTCATCAGCAACGTTTCAAAAGGTATGGCTGTGTTTCCGGAATTCTCTACCCAATTAGCACAACCATATATCAAACTTCTAGCATAATTAGACTAGGATACGGGGGAACTGAGTAGCCTGCGGGAGTTATGAGGTACGAATATGATATACTCAGAGTACCCCTAGGGACAGGAATTTCTAGAAGAGCAAGACAGAAAGGCGGGCCAAGGGTTCTCCCTTCCAACTTCCATTCATATAACAAACCAGTCCATAAAGGGGATTCTCCAAACCCCGATCGGGGCCAAACACGGAGCGTAATTCCAGGGCTGAATACCAGACTAGATTGACAAGCTGACTCTAACACCTCTCACCTATAACAAGACTTTCAAACAGAGAGCTTAAAATCGCCCATCATTGAATCAAGCAACATCACTTGACCCTTCCATCTCTCCTACACAGACCAAAACCAAACCTAGATTCACAACATTTCACTCGAATCCTCCTTCTTCCTCCGGAGTTTCTCACGGCAGCATTCCACCCCCATACCTACGCCATCACCACATTGAAGGTATTCCACAGGAGCTTACCGGTGGAATATTTCCCTAGTATCTAGTTGAGCTGCATGCTACGTGGATGGGTCATCTGGTAAGGATGGATGGTATGGCTTGATTATCTTAGGGTACGATATATAGTATGAGAGGGTGGAAATTTTACCAAGGTGATATGATTGTGCGGGAGTTCCAGGAAAAAGGTGGGGGTAATTGCACCCTGATGTTGGATTGGAGATCGACTCTTCAATCATTTGTACCAACTAACGAACGGGGTTATCGAGTCTAAAGTGCTGGGTGCATGTCGGTGGGGTGTTTACGGCGCTGTGCTCATCCAGAGACCTTGAGGGAGTTGGAGACGATTTACTCCATATAGCTAGTCTAAGGCCGGTAGCCGAATAATACCCAGCTCCCAGCAAGTGGCGGTCTGGCGGGAAGCCTTCTACTGTATATCCAACCAAGTCAGAGATATCTGTTGATTCGGGTTTCGCTCCCTCCCTTCCTCTCTTTCTTCCATTCCGCCCGGTTTGCTAGGGATGTCTCGTTGTTACCGGACGAAGGGGTGGGGCAGGATGGCAGGATGGCAGAAAGGGATCTGGTTAGATGGGCACCGGATGATCAGATTGCACTTTTTGATAAGTTGCACGGTATCATACACAACGAGAAAAGATTTTAGACATAGCGAGAGCCCCTAATAGCGGTAGCACATAGCACCCGGAAATAATATTTAGGCCTACGATACACATCGCCTAATCGCCGGAATTCAAAGCACGCAAGGGTAATATTGTTGCTACCATTCTTCCAGTCAGCAGAATCAAAGGCACAAGTCGCGGAAAAGGAAAGAAAAGCAGCCCCATCCATTCACCGCAAGACGAGAAAAAAGGAAAAAGGAGATCCATAAAGACCATGATCAATATAATCACAGCCCAACAGTATTCAGTACCAAGCCGACAGAGGCTCCCCCCGACGACATAAAAAACCCCAGAGGGAAACTCAAGACATGAGTAACTTGACAGCCCAAGAAATATTCAAAGTCCTAAGATCCTGGTAATTCTGGCCAACGCCCAAAAATAGCACCGGAATTCCGGTCGCGAAGACCATGCTAATGAGGGTTCCAATCTACAAGTAATTGGGTTAAACATTAGCATGCTGATCTTATAACAAATAGGGTAGGGGGAAGGGTGCTAACCATATCACCAACAGTATCACATTTACTAATAATGAACCCGTCCAACGACCTATCGCTCCCAAACGCGGCATTGAAATTCCTCGCCTGAAGAACTGAATCGGTCCCCACGAGCGCCTCCCCGACCATGAGTATCTTATCCGGATTGGCAAACTTGGCAAACTTCTCCAAGCTGCTCATAAGTCTCTGATCATTGTGTCTTCTTCCGGCGGTGTCGATAAGCACAACATCGTACCCTTCCGCTTCGCCATGGGCGACCGCGTCCTTGGCAATATTGGCTGCATCCTTCCCGTAGCCCTTTTCGTAGAGTTCGACAACGCCTCCCTCGCGCTCTGTGAGCTCTTTTAGGTTGCGCACGTGTACGCGGAGTTGCTCCACAGCACCGGAACGGAAAGTGTCGCAGGCAGCCACCAGGACTTTGTACCTGTTTTGGAGGAGAAAAAAACAGATCTTCGAGAGGTTTGTGGATTTGCCGACACCATTGACACCGACGATAGAAATGACGTATGGGCGGCGGCCGGAACGTTTGGTTTGGATCTCCCGGAGGAGGTCGAGTGAGTTGGTAGGGGTAAGAATCTTACGAAGAGAGGCCTCGACGGCAGCTCTGACGGGCACCTCAATTGATTGGAATGATCCGGTCTTCTGCCCGATAAGAGACTTCTCTACGGAATCACAAACTTGTAAGGCTGCCTCTCTGGCAACGTTCTTCCTAAGGAGCTGGTCGAGCATTGCCGCCATAGGCTTTTCCAGGTCAGCTTTTGTGAGCACCTTGCCCCCTACCAAGTTCCGGAAAAGGCTGAATGCCCCAAGCCCACCGCTAGAACCGCTTGCGCTGGTATCCTTCCGACCAGATTCCTCAAGTATAGCGCTAACCTCCAGATCCAGATCCTTCAACACAAACTCCCCCTTAGAGGTCTTGCTACCCCATTCCCTCTGATCAATGTAATCCACCTTTCTCGTACCATCACTCCCACGCTCTGCTTCCTCGTCGGTAGAATTTGGGTTAGGAGCCGAGTAGTCCAGCACAGTGTCTGGATCCTCTTCGTCGGCGTTACCCTCGGCATCCCATCGGCGCATCTTCTTAGTATTCTTCCCCGACTTTTTGCCCTTCCCATTACGAGCCGGCGATACCTCTTCGCCACTCGATGGATAAGTTGCGGACGCGTGTCCCCGACGACCACGGCTCCCGCGAATGGGACGTTTGTTAACACTCAACAGGTGAGATCCACTACCAAGGGCCGGTGAAATTGGCCGAGAGATTTCGGGAGTCGCAGGTGTAGCAAGATTTCCCGAGGGGGCCGGCGTCGTGGGCTTAGAATGCGCTATTTCAATATTAGTTTAGAAGTGAAAAAACAAGAAAAGGTTGGCAAAAAGATAAAAGTACATTTCATGATACCAGGCATTGGCGGCGGCGGCGGAGGCGCATCCCACTGCCCCTTGACAATAGTAGGTGTGGTCGAGCGACTGTCCACATTGGAGACGATTGGGCGAGGTCCACCTGCTTTTTTCTCAAGCTCTCGCATCCTGTTTTCGAAATAATCATCAAAGTGGCACTCGATTGTTGAAGTGTGTGGCTTCTTCAGCTGTTCCCCGTACAAGGTGGTGAAAAGCTTCTTCACGGTATCCAAGAGTTCGTCAATCCATGTGAGCTGTAAAAGACTCTGATAGACAGCCTAGGAAAGCATCAGCACTCGTTCGACAGGGAAAAAAGATCTCCCGGAGGTGGCGCACGATGAATATTAACCCAAAATCGTTTGAAGATGTCCACTTCAGGGTGTAGGAATCCTTCTTGTACCATTTGCCATCGCTACCAGGCTGGACACGCTCTTCGATCAAGACATCGCTGATAAAGCTATTGACGATGTTTGGGTTTACAGAAGCGTATTTCTTTGACCAGAGAAGGATACCGGAGGTGGTTATTATCTCGAAGGAGTCCAGGGCAGAGCGTGCAGCATCTGCCATGTTAAATAATTTGTGAAATCAACAACACCCAGGAGACAAGGGAGAGAAGAGAAAGGGCCAGAAGATGGAGAGGGGAGGGAGGGGAGGGAGAGATGGATGAAGGAAGGAACAGGGAGAAAAGAGGGAAAGCTGATAAGTGATGGATGGCAGACAGAAGAAGCTCTTGTTGTCCTCTCGTGCTCCATTGCGGCTCGCAGCACCTTCTGATCCTCTTTCTTTTCTTTTTTTACTCGTACTTTCTCAAAGGGATCTGGGACATCTTATCGACATAATCCATTTAGGATCTAATCACTTGGCATGATCTCTGCCCCACCAACCCGATGTCTCTCACGTGAGGTGTTTATGGGGGTTGAAAGGACGACAATTGTAGGATATAAAACTTTACTGTAGGTGCCGCACCGCCGATATAGCGCAAAATGGTGGAAGGCCCGAATACCGAATACACAACCTACAAATGCACTGTCCCCACTGATCGGCCTGTAAGCCAGGGTCACTAAGATCCAAACAACCTGTATTGGCTGTGTACTCGAGTATTTGGGCGGGGTGTGTATTCTGACCCCGCCGTGGTGATACCGGCAATAATTTGTTTGTGTGCTACGGTATCATACTCAGGAACGGAGAAATTACCCGCATGCCCCCACCACCACCACCACCACCACCATCACCGCCCACCCGAGACCGCTTACTCGAGACCACCCCTTCCAACTATACCCTAATACCCTTCCCTTCTCCTGCAACCCTCGTTCTAGCTCCCGCCCTTCTCTCTCCCTTCACCGCCACAGGATAATTGCTTCCCGCTTCTCGCCGGGATCTTTCAAACAGCCCTTAGTCCCCCAGTACCAGTGGTTCCCCACTAGTGGCATTATCCCGGACCTTCAGTTATTAAACCACCATCATTCCGATTCTATTGTGAGTCGCCTTATTTATTCCCTCCTGACTCGCAACCCTCACAACCTCCACCTACTATTATTGATCCTTCAAATACTCCCAACGTCTCCGGTTCCTCTTGCTAAATCCATTCCCAGATCACCGCCATCATCCCTTCGAAAATGTCTAATCCGGGCCCCGCTCAGCCGGCCTTGTCGACTGCAACAAATGTTATAATGATTGACAATTACGATTCCTTTACTTGGAATGTCTACCAATTCCTCACGCTGGAAGGCGCCAAGGTTACGGTTTACAGAAACGATAAGATCACTTTACCCGAATTAATCGCCCTAAATCCAACCCAGATTGTTATTAGTCCTGGTCCCGGTCATCCAACCACGGATTCGGGTGTCAGTATTGAATGTATCAAGCATTTTGCTGGCAAAATACCCATTCTTGGAGTCTGTATGGGCCAGTAGGTCACTTGCTCTTTGGCTATCACCGGAATCGCCCCAAAATGCGATATCCCAGCTAATTAATTTTCCGCAGGCAAGCAATCTTCAGCGCTTTTGGTGGCGCTGTCGAGTACGCTGGCGAAGTTGTGCACGGGAAAACATCCCTGATAAAACATGACGCAAAGGGAATCTACCGAAACATCCCGCAAGGCATTGCGGTAACCCGATACCATTCCCTTGCTGGAACCCACGCCACGCTCCCGGCAGACCTGGAGGTTACATCTAGGACTGATCAGGACGTTATTATGGGAATCCGCCATAAAGAGTATGCCATTGAGGCCGTACAATACCACCCTGAGAGTATTCTTACAGAAGAGGGACGAATGATGTTCAGAAACTTCTTGGAGATGACCGCTGGTACCTGGAAGGGGTGTGAAGTCTCCTTGAGTACCAGCTCTTCAGAAAAGACCGCTCCGAATCCGAACGGGGCTGCAAACTCGGAATCAATACTTGACAGAATTTATGCCCACCGTCGCGCTGCTGTAGCGGCTCAGAAGCTTTTGCCATCCCAACGCCCAGCAGACTTGGAAGTTTTACGCTCGCTGTCAATTAACCCACCCTTGATCGACTTTCCAGCTCGCCTACGTGCAGTATCTACTCCATGTGCGCTAATGGCTGAAATCAAGCGTGCCTCGCCCTCAAAAGGCCTCATCGATATAGACGCCTCTGCTGCAATACAGGCCCGTACATATGCACTTGCCGGTGCTGCAGCAATCTCTGTACTCACCGAGCCTGAATGGTTCAAAGGCAGCATTGATGATTTACGTGCAGCAAGACAGGCGGTGGATGGAATGCCTAATCGTCCGGCAATTCTTCGGAAAGAGTTCATTTTCGAGGAATATCAAATCTTGGAAGCAAGATTGGCAGGAGCAGACACAGTATTGCTCATTGTGAAGATGTTGAGCGATGAGGAGCTGAAGCGGTTATATGACTATTCTAAATCGCTAGGGATGGAGCCCCTAGTAGAAGTGAACAGTCGGGAGGAGATGGAGAGGGCTCTAAAGGTCGGGTCTACAGTTATTGGGGTTAACAATCGCGATTTGCATTCCTTCAAAGTCGACCTTGAGACAACGAGTGGATTAGTGGGAATGATCGATAAGGAAAAGATTGTTCTCTGTGCCCTTAGTGGTATCTCTGCCCGAAAGGACGTTGAGAGATACGAGAATGAAGGGGTTGGCGCAGTTCTTGTCGGAGAAGCTCTAATGAGAGCTAGGAAAAATGTGAAGGCCTTCATCGACGAGCTTCTAGCCGATTCAACCGCTTCGGCAGGGAGTCCCCACAAGCATAGGGCCCTTGTCAAGATCTGCGGCACCCGTTCCGTCGAAGCTGCAAAAGTAGCCGTAGAATCTGGTGCAGACATGATCGGAATGATTCTTGCCGAAGGCACAAAGCGAACCATCGACCTCGAAACTGCTAAAGCCATCTCCGACGTTGTTCGTTCAACACCCAAGGGTGGAGTCTCTGAAACCTCCACCGACCCCAAATTCACGGCCAGCCCTCCACAGTCGCACCCGGAAACGACGGCTCAGGGCTGGTTCGAGCATTCTGTCAAATATCTAATCCACCACCCGAAACGCTCCCTTCTTGTTGGCGTCTTCCGCAACCAACCTTTCTCGACAGTTCTAGCTCTTCAGCAAGCACTAGCATTGGACATCATCCAACTCCACGGTTCCGAACCCCTGGAGTGGGCTCGCCTGCTACCAGTCCCTGTCATCCGCCGCTTCTCGCCAGGCGAAGAGGGCCTTAACAAATCTAGCTACCATGCAATCCCGCTTCTAGATTCCGGTATCGGCGGTACAGGAGAGCGGGTAGACCTCGGTGAAGTGGAGAACGTCCTTGCGGCGGGAATCCCCATCATGCTAGCCGGTGGCCTCAATTATCATAATGTGGAGGAGTTCAGAGTCGGAGGACTATTTGAAAAGGGCATTGTCGGAGTGGATGTTAGCAGTGGGGTTGAAACTGATGGAAGACAGGACCTGATGAAAATCAGGAGGTTCGTGTACAGGGCGAAGGGGAGGGCTTGAATTCATGCCCCCGCTTCGTCGCCTTTCCGTGTTGATCTGGTGTAGGTTCCCGATACAATGCTCTAATTTAACCATGGGGGAGTTTCATCCCTTCATTCTTTCACCTTTTTTTATTTTTGTCTATTTCGAAACTTTGTGGAAGCCGAAGCATCTGCCACTGGCGCAAGTGTGATAGTTCGCGGGTTTCTTGCTATTATATCTTTGTCAGGGTGAAGCCTTGTTCTCCCCCTTTCTGTGATATCCACTCAAAGAGCAATCAGCAGTCAAATATATCTTAAGATCTACACTATTAGCAAGTGAAGCAAATAGGGTGTACCAAATTCGCTCACTCTCCCAAGCTTCTACTTCTTAAGCACTAATAGGGCCTTTCCTGTTTCTGTCCTGCCAGCGCGCGCAACTAATCCGGCAACTGGAAAGGAATTCAGTAGCGAGTGATGTGTTATGACTAGGTTCTCTACTCGATTTCTTAGTTTCCGTATTGACAGTCGCTGCTAACTAGGACCATTACTCCTCACGGCTGCCGTTGGAAAGTTATGAAACTGGTTCCTACTAAGGCGGACCTGCACTTACCGTGCGTGGAGCTAAATCTTGGTGTAGATCACATCTACAGAGGGATCGAAAGCAATCCAGAAAGGGTAGCATGGGGTAGGGTAGCCGAGGTCCGTGAGGATCATATAGCGCTAGGGGTAGCACAACACAGCCCGATCTACCCATCTACTCGTTCGTCGGCCGACCCGCTTCCTTCAAGCCCAAAGAATCGAACACGCCCTACAGGATTCCGGTTTAATGCATGCCCCTTCCGATTAAGGGAACTACTCTAGCACATATGCAAATAAGTGCCCAAATATTTCCCATGCACGAATCTCTAGGGAGGGTTCCTTAGGTGGGCGCACAGGGGGGAGGGATTGAATAGCAGAAGAGTACCACAATCATTACCCATGACGCACGAAAATATACTTGGGGGAAGTACAACAGACTTCCGCGTCCGCCCTCACAGGTTGTCAAAGTAAGCAGAGTATAACCGAGGTCCTCGCAGTCTTCGTAGCCGAGAATGCATTGGCCCGAGAAGTGGAATGAGTGATCACCCATGAATAGAGTATGGTTACAGTTTGAATCATGTGATTGTAGATCACTTGTCTTGAAAAGTGGTATTGTAGGTATGATCTTAATAACTATCCCGAAGATACAACTCAGTATAAGGAGTAGGTTGAGTGCAGAGGGATTGGTACGGCACCTCATAAGAGATAGAGAAAGTGTCAAGAGAAGCAGAAACAGGCTGCACAATTCCTTATAAATGTATTCCTAACGACCTCGCCACTGCTCTAAAGTCCACCTTAAGGACATACCAGTGACTGACCAACACATATGGTTCTAAGACTCCACGATATGTACCATATTGCGTTGATCTGGCTAACCCGATGGATCCCCGAGCTAGGTGCAGACCTACTTCTTTGACTATCGCTTATGCCGGCCAAACAAGGTATAGCCACCACATACATGGCAAACTAGGTACTACTTGATGGACGGATATAACACACCCCTGGTATCAGAACGTGTAATTTGATTCTTACCACTTCAGGTGACGCGCTCGGGAACAAGACTAGATCCTGTGCACGTGTTCCCCGCTATGACGCCTGGCCACTGGGAAGAGCTAGAATTGTCTGATGCCGACTAGAGCACTGGCCAAGCTGAATAGACCAAGTGCCGTACAGTAGCGATGTTCAGATTTGCTTTTCCCTATTCTCTCCCTCTCCCTTAGATCCACACAAGGACGCTCTTGAAGACACGCGAGGGTTTAACCCAACCTGAGAGGAGGGGCGCTATTCCTAATACATTGAACAAATTCTTAAGAGGACAGAAAAAAACATCCCATCCGATGAAGTATCACGGCGAATCCACAGCACTCGGTCAATCAGTCAGTCATTCAGCACGCCCCCTATGATACTAGCAAGAATCAAGAAGAAAAGGTCAGACGTGGACAAGCGAGTGATCCTGCATGACTATTCTTTCTCCCCCTCTCTCGGTCAATCTCCGAACCGCATCCATCGGAACTATAGTACCAAAGAAGCATCAATGACAAAGTGCATGACGGGCCGTAAACGTTTACTCGAGTAGAGCAAATTTTCCACCATTGCTCTCACCCGGACTCTACCTCTTCAAAAAAAAAACACGGGTATTGAAATGAAAACTCCTGAAATAAAGCGCCGCCTTCATCCACCGAAATAAAAAAATAAAAAAATAAAAAAATAAAAATTCACCCACGTGAAAATATCAGACCGACTACTCCACCAGCAATGGATGAAATTTAGAAAGCCCAGAATTCAGAGACCCGGGCTCCTGGTGAGACATCTAATATATTAACGTTTCAAGGTATGTATGTATGATAACAGTTCTCGTCCAGCACTAAATTGTGCCCATCGTGATTAATACACTAACTACCCGCTCCCCCGAATGTACCATAAGTAAATACTAGATCATAATATTATGTGCAAAAAAAACAAACCAAACCACAATGCCTTACCGGCATCCCTTACATAACCCACCGACAGTACTACCGGCGGCACGCACACCGGGGGGTGTACCCAAATGTTTCAGGTTAAATACCGTTCGGCGCCGTTCGGGAGGGGGGGAGGACTCAATTCACGCTTGACAGTAAAAATAAACAAAAACGAATAAACCTTCCGAGAGAAGGACGAACGGGTGAACGGCTTTTCCGGTCGGTAAGGTTTTGCTCGGGGATGTCCCCACCTGCCACTTCTGCTAGGTCCGCCCCTTGTGTTTCGTGTTGATTGCTTGGCCCGGTCATGGTTCCTCCGTGAGGTTAACCGCAAATAGCAGTAGTGGGATCAAGCTCTGCTAAGCTCAGATGTGGCAAGGTATCATAAGTGCACTATTGGGGGGCCATTAAGGTTTTAGGAGTAAGGGAAATTAAATGAATAAAATGTGTAGATTTGGGCCCTATTCTAAAAATGTTACCGGAACATAAGGTTTTGGGGGGGGAAAAAACTTTCACTTCTTATGTTCTCCTCTCCCTATATCAATCTTATCCTACTACCTCTTTTGCCTACGTTAGGTATGTTCTTAATTCCAGCTTCTTACCTACTCAATATCCCTAACTTATTTAAGAGGTCATTTTCTGTTTTCCCCCATCTCCCCCCAATCCCATTTGAATATATTTCTACAATACATGTTACTTCTTATCTCTAACCCAAAACATATGGAGGATACGATAGAGGATACATACTTCATAATTATAAAATATATTATTGAATGAAGTTTAAATTTACCATACTAATATCATTCATACAAATGCCATGTTTATGCTTAAAAACTAATACCCATGGTTAACAAGAATAAAAATATTCCAACAGATACTAGATCAGAGCAGCAATAAGTAGGTAGATCCAGAGGACCTTACTGTATGGGCAAAATCACCCAGCGCGATACATTTCAGGAAGGAATTTACCATCTTGTGATATAGCACCCCTTGCTCCTTGCAAAAGCTTTTTTGCATCCGTCCTACATCCGACCCCCCGTACCTTACTAAAAGAATGGCGTATGTACCCGTCTTGGCCAACTTAAAATATTTCTTTAAACAACAACCAAATTCGGAGTCCAGAAGGTCTCTATTTCCAAAGTTCAATTCAACCCGACCCCTCCCATCTTCCACCACCTCCTCTTCTTTTCTAATCTAGCCTAGCTGCGATTAATCTATCAAGGATATCACCACAGTTTCAGGACATGACTAATATGCCCTCCCCTCAAGTTCTATACTCCCTGCAGACCCAATAAAAAAATAATACCGGGGGGGAATAAAGTTCATATTAGCTCATTAAAGAATCCTAGGGAAATTCTCGCAGGCCATATCCACAAAGCAGAGTATTATATAGGCCATACCATGCTCTAAGGCTATTACGTTTATATGGGCAGCTTATCAATATAAACCTTAATACCAGTTCTCCCAGGTAGCAGAGGGATAAGGATAGAGGAGGAACAGGGACAGAAGCACCAATCAAGATCTGGAATGAATACCTCTATCTTGCTATGATATCAGGAGCTGTCTAAAGCTAGACCGGTCTTATGCAAAGTCGACAGCCACCCCACCAGACTCTGATAAGACCCCAAAACCGCATCCGTCATTCTCAACCCAGGTGATTCACCAGCCCAGTTCACTTCAGTCCTCTGGTCAGACAACCTCACTCACTCAATCGACCCCAAAGCCATCTGACTCGATCCTCCACAGTAATACAGAAACATCAAAACACGTGATTCATCTTCGTGCCCCGTCCCAGTAATACTCTCCCGCACCTCCTTCCTTCCTCCATTCCTTCTTTACTTCCTTCCTTCCTTCCTTCTTTGCTATCCCTACAGCGCCCAGCATCACAAGCCAAAACGAACCTTACCATACTACCGCCCCATCCCCACGAATAAACGTGACCACGAGCCCTGCAGCACCATCCTCTACTTAATTTATCCAAAACGAAGCTAATAATAACCCCTCCAAGCTTTCCCCGCAAGCACCCAACCGCCCGCCCACCCACACAAGCTACAAGCTATGATACTAACGGTATTACCGTACCGTCAAGCTATATATTTTTATCCCTGGAATTACCCACCCAAGATTTACCACGATTCCACACCCAGACTATGATATCGGTACTACTACTAGAGTACGGTACGCAGAGTGTCGGCAGCTGCGGTGACACCGACGCTCCCGTCCTCCGAGAAAGAAAAGGCGGAAAAAGGGGGGGGGAGAAATTTCTTGAATGAAACCAAGTGATGTCGGCCTTGAAACGACGGTTGCGGGTAGCTAGCTATTCGCTTTTATCCATGCGCTGGTTATGGAGTCTGCGGTGCATACTGTTGTGCTGTACTGTACCGCACAGGTGCGGGTATAGGTCGGGGTACCATATTTGAGAGGTGAGAGGTGTGGGAGGTTATAGTGCCGCACTCTACATGACACACCATATTGACATAGATATACTGCTTTGAATGGTATCTGTATGAACTCTCGCTGGAAGAGTACGAGTGTGCTGGCTAGAATTGTCTTTTTTTTTCTTTCTCACTTTACAATTGCTCGTATTGGAGTGAATGATTGGGGGTTTTGGTGCGAACTTGAATGTTCAATTGGTCTGCTATTTTTATTGTATATCAAGATGCACACCATCTCTGCTCAACTCGATTTGTGTATTCATGTGCAGTGAGTTAGATGGTGGGATGGGCTAGTCTTAGACTTCGTATACAATCTTGATATTCTAGCAATTGCTCATTATAGGATCGCATTCCTTTGTTCTCCTCGCGATCCCCCTCCCCCCACTACGCTAATACTGCAGCACTCTGCTTCGTATCGCAAACTAAGTAAAGTATGATTCAGTTTCAATAGGATGAGAAACAAAACAACAACCACACCTTTGTACTCAGTGTGCCATGTATCATACTCGAGTACCTCTCCTCTCCTGCCCAGAGCGGAGCTACCACAGACCACATCTTCCAAAAACAAACACACCTCCACACCGAAACACGCACCCAGATGTCCCCGCAAGCACCGGGAAAACAATTTATGTCGATCCCATGCAATTCCCCATAGAGACAATGGTCGCATCTTCCAATCTCCATTGAAACGCCCGAGTATGACGCCTTGCACCGATGATCTACGATATAATAGCAGTACTACCAGTATCCGGAGTACCGGTAGGTTAAACATTGACCGCCAAAGCGCCTACGCACCTAACCCATTACGACACTGGGAGGGGGGGGGGGGGGTGCTCGAGTATCGAAACGCACAGTAACGGTAACGGTAACGGTAAGCAGGGATTCACCCTGACAAATATAACTTACTCGAGGTTCGGTATGCACTGTACTGTATAAGTTAGCACTCTGCGGCAGCGTCCCCCAGAATCTATCTCCCTTCGAGTTCAAGTACTTTCCCGGGATTAACTACAGTACACACAAAAAAAAACGCCCACCGCATATAATAATCCCGGAAGAAGAAGAAGAACCAGAATACGGCTAGCAAGGGGTAAGTAAAGAGGGTGTGGCGAAGAGTTGCCGAGCATATAATCGAGGAAACGGAACCACCGAAAGAGACGAAATTTTCTGTGCTCCCGGGACAATCACGTGAAGTATTATCATTACCTCTTGGAGGAATTCCCCTTCGCACTCTTGCATATTCTAGTTCTTCCAAGATTAAGTTATACGGGGTCCAAAGAAGAAAAATAATAATACTTACGGTATTTGAATTCACGCGGGGAACCAGTCCGTCACACGACACGCACGCAATCGATCACTCCCCCAGCGTCATTTCAAAGGGATCGATATTATAGGACTCTTCATGCCGTTGGTGTCCAGATTCATGTCTGCGCCTTAGGGTGGAGTGGGTTAAACTTAGAAGTGCACTTTGATATCGTATCTATCGGATCGAAGGAACAAAATAAGGTTTCGACGGATTAGTAACCTATAATACCTGCTGGCAAGACACAATCTCGGTGATTCCCCTTCACTTTTTTCAGCCAACTACATGCGGGCATACCGGTAAAGCAACAAGATTACGGTACAATCTTCAACGGGAGGTGGGATGCCTGACTAAAACCGGTGGATGAGATACCGTAACGTACTCGTAGTACAGGCTTTTTATGGCTTTTTGTGTTTTTGTTTTTCTGTTACCCTGCTTGAATAAATTCACTTTTTCGCTCGCCATGCCAGTTTTCGTTGTGCATCCTCAGTGCAGCTGCAAACATCAATGCTGCCAACCGGGATTCCACTTTACAAGCGAGTGTTTGTGAGAAAATAGCTGTGGCTTACGGTACGCTAATTAGGGTAATATGCCTTGTTGGAATGATAGCTCGATAATTGGTGAAGATGGTGGAGTGGGGCCACCAAACGTTGACGCCGGTCGCCCAAAGATGAACTTACCCACCCATCATTCATCCACGCGAAGAGGTAAAAATGAAGCTGTGTGGGGAAAACCTGGGATTTAACTTACCTTGACATACCGGTATCACACAAACTGTGAATATCGTACAGACGGACGGGCAGACAGACAGACAGATATGCACGTTAGGGCAGTTGGTGCGGAAAGCGGTATAGGAATAGCATATTTGATCCATACTGTGATGCTTCTTGCCTGTCGCCGGGGTATCATAACAGCTCCCTCAAGAAGCAAGCAAGTCAACAAGCAATCACTTTGTGGGAGTGACTTAACTTATGCTTCGATCTCCACCTCGTTGTTCAAGCCGTAAAGTCCTGGTCAGATAACACCCACCCTCCCTGCCGGGAAGGCGCAACCCACGAACCAGTTCCGAAGAACCTTATCCCCCGCTTCGCTGGAGCCCCAACCCCAGCCTCCTCCCGCCGCTCCTTTACTTGGACAAAAGGCCATAACACGATTTGCGCTACCGTATCCCAGAGAGCGAGTCAGACATAGGGCTGAACCAAAGGATAGCTCACGATACCGGTACTCGAGTATATGGGGCTGAAGATTGGTTAGCGAGGGCGCTTAACCATTGCGTAGCCACCGTGCAGCAACCCACAACCGTGGCGTTCTGGCCGAGAAAAGAAAAGCAAAAGAGCGAGGGGGAAGGAAGTGTGGAGGTTGGAAAGGGGCCGGCGCTCGTGGAGAAGGGTGACCAAAGTGCATTTTGCTTTTTTTGTGTGTGCTGGGTTCTGATTGTTCAGCCGAACCTCCCCTGGTTGGTCCAAGGCTTGTCTCGACCACTCGGAACGCTTTCTCCAGCCACTGCACCAAGAGTTCAACACTTTTTTTTTCCTTCACCAGAAGTGAGCTTCAATGTGTGGACAGGATTCGGCTGCATAACTCGTGTCACACACACCTAGTTCCGACCGACCGACCAGACCAGAGTTCGCCAGACTTTTTTTCCTTCTGTCTCTCTTCATCAGGCCCACGCCCTAAGTGAAGTATCGCCGTTGCCGTGGCAGCCAATCGGTTATGACATCTCCCAACTCGTGATTCTGGTTTTGTTTTTCTGTGATTCTGGGGCTAGAGGCTGGGGATTCATCACGATGATTAGTAGAGAAGCGCAAGTAGAGAGATGCGAACTGACAAATACTGTAATACTACGGTATTGGAGGGCTTGGTATTATGGCAGGGAGGAAATGGTCTGCTTGAAATTAGATGTTTGATCGTACTCGAGCAGGTGAGAGTGCAGTGCCCTGCAGCATGCAGTCATGTCCGGGGGATATGGTAATCGAGATTGTATTTGTACTCGCACTTGTATCAGGCTGCACTGGACCACCGGTTGTGCTGTACGACAGCCTCCATCAGCACACGATGATACAGTAAGGCAACACCTGCGGGAAGACATCCAAAAAACCGCCGATACAAACCTGACCCTCTCCCACTCCAAAAGACAATTGTTTTTGAAAAAATATTTTGTCAACACCCGTTAGAAGGTTACATAGCGGTGAGGGAAAAAGTGGGAAACATATATACTGTACTCGAGTATAACAACAGTAAAACTTTCATAATTTTCAAAAGACGATCTCAACCAAGGCGTATTTATTTTTTGTTATTTGCTCATGTCATTTTCGACAGCCTTTGCTTGCTAAAATGTGATGCTAGCCCCCGGCCATATGTACGAGTACCCAGAAACAGGGGCATGGGCGCTCAGAGAGAACAGATACTTGTACTTCACCCAGCTGTGTATCCTCTTTCTGATGCTTAGGATTGGGGACGAGCGCTGCGCACTTTTGTTTGTTTGATTTTGGTCATTATGCCAGAGCGGTAAGAGTTGCTGAGCAATGAGATACAAACATCCTGAACTGGGCATCACAAAATCTACCCGGTTTAGATACAAGGATAGGAACCCATTAACCGGAAAAAACAGAGGTACTCTACATTCGGCTGGCTGACCTGAGATAGCTCTTCCGTGACTTCTTGCCAGACCTTGGTGCCAATAGCATCTGCCTCAATAATTGAGCTAAAGGCTAGAAAGCACAATAGAAACCCCAGAGATTTTTTCCAAGTCTTTTCTTGCCGCATTCTGTGGCATTATTCGCTTAGTTCGGTGTTATCAAGTTAATGTCTTGGTGTTGGCGGGATACGAGTTTGCATCCATGGTACGCGGTGCCCACCCCTGGGAATATCCACTCAATCCCCATTCTGGGTCGTGATATTATTATCAGAAAAAGGAAGGGCACACCACTGCAAAATTTGAGTTTGTCTCCCCCTATCTGTAACGACGGGCTGTGCGGAATTAGGGAGGCTACTCTCCCGCTCGGTGATATCCACTCCTTAATCGGGATGGCCAGAAGGAAAACTCCCTTATTTGTTCTGCGCGCTCCCTTCCCGCCAGCGGATCAATTTGTTTGAGTCCCGTACCACAATGTACGCTACTGTATTGCGCCTGTGGATTCTCTCTTCTTTCGATTAGAGTGTGGCGTGCAGCGCACACAGACGGGAATGAGAGAAAAAAAGGGGGGGAGCAAACTGAGTGAGAACAACAAAGTAGCTTGTTGTGCTTTGTATGATATTATGTACAAGTATGCATCTCGAATATGATACCTGGGATACTTACCTTGCTTTCTCCCTTTGTCTGGCCCCGGGGACATTTTCAACCAAGAGGTGCTGACAAGCAATGGGTTGGCTGGTTGGACGGACCAATTGGAGAGAGCGCCGTGGTTGAATTGAGAGTGGGAAAGGGAAGAAAGGATAAGAATGGGCGAGCAGGGTGTTGCTAAAAATAGTATTTGAACAGCCCTTTGACTCGGTAATTAAGCGCGAAACATGCCCTGGCTCGTTGAAGCCAGCCCTTCCTCCCAACCTGTAAGTCCTCAGTGGATGCGAATCTACAAGTACAAACCTCCGGTTACAACGGCGCCGTGATAGAGACTACGCACGTGCTGGATGGATGGACAGATCTCGAGTGCCCCACCGCCCTGTGATTCTTACAAAGAATTACCGTATCCGGATATATCTGTAGATAGAAAAGGAATCAAACTTACAAG
>Ga0307510_10002415_pt1 | contig 21197 bp, 23 predicted proteins | sample 12_EM_MG_FD_207224 | JGI IMG/M metagenome (GOLD analysis project Ga0307510, IMG submission 207224) | Populus trichocarpa ectomycorrhiza microbial communities from riparian zone in the Pacific Northwest, United States - 12_EM | ecosystem: Host-associated > Plants > Roots > Unclassified | place... | reverse complement strand
TGAGTCGAGGAATCTGATATAGGTGAGCTACACAAGACGGCCACAACCACTGGATGGAGTGTGCTTATGTTCACCCTCGTTGCTTACCCGGCCCAGGACCCCTATGGTTTCAACTTTTGAAAGGGGTGCTGCTTGTAGTCCTACTTCTTGGGTTGGTATTGTCTGAAAGATTCCGCAATCTACATTACGTATTGTTCGTCTGTGGTGTCATGGTTTTCTTTCTGCATCGTTTCTTGGCAGCTTATGGTAAATTTTGGAGGGCCGCGAGTAATGCACGGGGGTAATTATCGCTCTTGGCCGCTAGGTGTATTGCTTGCCAACGTCATATTGATCATCAAGATTAGATCCATTGATAATCGTTATTTTCAAGTTTATGGACGATGTAATAGTATTAGTGCTGTAGTCGCGGTTCGTCCTTTCATAACAACATCAACAACAGGTAGGAAGCTCTAATTTTTCATTGTCCACTTCATAGCCTCTCATTTGGTACGCATATTCAGGTGGTTTCCAGCTTGGCGAAACTGTATCATTTATCCAACAATTTAGTGTTACCGGAGAGTTGAGTCAACTCGGAGTTACCAGAGTTGAACTACCGGAGTTGCGAACTCAACTCAACTCTGTGAAAGAGTTGCAAGCAACAGAGTCAACTACGGTCGTTACCGCATTTGGTTCACCATTACGGCATTACCATATTTAGTTCGAAGCCACACGAAAGTGACGAAACCAAACAATAGTGTCACAGAGATATCGTGTCGTGCACTTTCACAACACGATACAGCATCAAGACCCAATAAACACCCGGATCGAGAGTCGAAGCTAACGGTAGCAGCACCTTTCACCTCCATCGCCGGATGATTGCACGCTACGGGGCGGGCTGGCGGAACTTGGGTTAAGGGGACTCCAAAGACGACGACGTCTCCATCATCGTCCTCCCCAATATCACTCTCTGCTCTGATGCTCTCAACAAGGCCAAGGCTGCCTCCAAGACCGAAAAGGCGCTGGAAGCGGATGCACCCCATGCACAGACGACAGCGGCGTCCCAGCTACGCAAAACGGAGGAGGATTAGGTGGAACCGTGGAAGAGGTGGAGCTACGTATGCCAGGTCTTTCGGGTTTGGAGATCACGACGATGTTGCCGCTGGTGAGATGCCAAGGGCGGGTACTCGGTATGCTCGGGAATCTGTGGCAGCAGATGCAGCTGAGATGAAGGTGCGGACAAGGGACAAGGGCGCCCTACTCTTCGTATTTCTCTCCCCCCCCTTCCATTTAGACCTTCGATATTATCTACGCTTACCGTTACGGTTACAACTCGTCCCACCGCTCCGGTGTTATTTGGCTTTTTGGTTTTTTCTTTCCCCTCTAATCGGTTCGGTTTTTGATTGGACGGTCTGTACTCAGTTGAATTGATATTCGATGTTCATTGCGTACGGCAGCAGCAGCGTACCTAGATCATGCTCCGCTGGGGATCCAAATTCAGGATTGGAACTGTTGGTATCTGGAGGTAGAGGCAGAGACATCGAAGGAGATGGTGTCGGGTATAAGTGGGGAGAAGGGGGCAGGAGTCAATGAAAAAAAAGGGTCTCACGCAGGCTCCTCGTTAGTATAGCATACCATACAATCAGGGCCATGCCGAATATGATTATGTCGACTTCTGCGGAAGGCCCGGGCCCGCAACTGCACGTGTCAGCCAGAGGCTAGACACCATCACACACAAATGTACCAACCGTCGTCTTGTCTGTGATCAAAGACATTCTGATGAATTTTATCCTCGCATTTGTAAAAGTCCAATTCTATGTCCCTTGTATCTATCCACCTGTGGAAGATAATTCGACTCGCGTTTCGCGCTGCGTCATACACTCTATATCCATCCAATAATACATGTATGTACTTCAAGCCAGGGGACTGAAGTAACCGCATCAGAGTGACACCAGGACGTACTCGCTTACTAGCCCCGCTACGACTTCTTGGAAGCCTCAACCCTCACTCAACTGTCGACTTGGATTCCCCCGACGCCGCCGGCGGCCTTGCGCAGAGCCTTCTCCCGCTTCCGCCGCGCGAGCCGCTCCGCGCGCCGACTGCGCAGTGCAACTGTCGCCGCAGGGAGCGAGGCGCTGCGCACGGCGATGCGGCGTAGCCTCTTGGGAGCGCGCGACATATCCGAGGGGTCGAATTCGGCGGCGGCGGCGTCGACTCCTGGACCTGCGGGATCCGACGGCCCGGATCCCGGAGCGCTCGGCGAGCGACCCCGCTTGCGCTTGCGAAGCGATGCCGTGGTCGGTCTGTCGTCAGGTCGGGATCCACCTGCTCCATCAACTCTTTTGGTGTTTCAAAGCGAGGAGAAAGGGAGGGAGAGAATGGATGGAGAAAACGCACGGTGTGCTGGTACTGGCATTGTTGTTGTCGTCGTCGACTATCATCCCTCCGTCTGCTGCGCCGGACCCCGCATCGTCCTCGACATCCATACCCACATTGTCTGCGGCGGACGCCGAATCTGGCTCGGCGTCCATCGCTTCTGCGTCCGCCTCGCCGAATAGGCCCTCTAGTGTGAATGGGGCGCCGAACGCGCTCACGATCTGTGCTTGGCCCGTCGTCTCGGCACCCGGAGCAACCTGCCCGCCACTCCCGGGAATCGTGGACGGGATATGCGCGGTGTGCAACGAGGGCGGTTCGGAGAAGAACGGAATCTTTTGGTGGTTCCAGTCGACGAGCACTTGGCGCGCTGTGGAGAGGATATCGGGGGTGCCACCCTGCAAAGAAAAGAAAGCTATTTTAGTTTCGAAGGAGGGAGAGATGACGGGGACTGACTTTGAGGAGTCGTCCCGTGCTCAAAGAGAGCATGGTCAGGAACTCCAAGGTCGAGGAGAAGGTGGGAAGATTGTAGATCTTCATCAACTTTTCGGTTTGCGTCCTTGCGAGGACCTCCTCAACTGGACACGGCAATCTTAAGATGGGATAGCAGAGAGGAAGCACGAATAGGAGTACACCCACCAACGGAAATTGGGTCATCAACGTCTTCTGATTTGACAACGTTACGCAGAAGCACGGACGACTCCTTCTGGCCCTGAATGTGATCATCGTCGTCAAAGATGACCCCCGGCGAGTCGACGATGCGCAGGCCACGCTCGAGTTGAATGGATTGCAGGTCTTTCGTGTGTCCTGGCTGCGCCGCAACGGCACACACCTTCGTCGCCACGCGCCGTCAGAGGGGCATAAAAAAAAACACTGCCAGCTCATAACAAACGCGGTGACTCACCTTGGCGCGCTTGAGGGTATTGATCAGGCTGCTCTTGCCGACGTTCGGGAAGCCAACGACGCCGACTGTGAGGCTCTGGGCCGCGCTCGGTTTGTATGCCTTGAGGAGGCGAAGCAAGGCGGGTGCCGTTCCAGAGGCGAGATTCGTCCGTTGATGCGGGCCCGCGGAGCGAAAAGGGAGCGTTGGCGTTGTGTGGCGGAGGTGTTTGAGCCAAGCCTGGGCATTATCGCGTGGCACCAAATCTAAGCACAAGTACAATCCACGTACCACACGATGTCAATGACCAGAGAAACGCAGAGCGTGATATGAATACATTACCTATTTTGTTGAGCACGAACACGAGCCGCTTGCCCTCCGCTTCGCGCCTGCGCACCTCCTCCTCTACTAACCGACTGCGACACCCAGCCGGGTCGCGCGCATCGAGAACGAGGAGTACGACATCGGACTCGTCGACGACTTTGTGTAGCATGCGGATGTAGTGCCTCCGCAGCTGTTCCTTTGTCTTGCCCGCAGGCGTCGATTCGGACGGCGTAGACAGGACGTCGTTGGCCGACGCAGATGCAGCGAGTTGAGCGAGCGACGAGAGTGTGGGCTCGGACGCCATCGTCGCATCTTCGTGTGGTGGGGCATGCGGGGGGGACTGGGATAGGGATACGCGACGAGCGGGGCGTCGATGATCGATGATCAGTCAGTTTTGAGGCTGGGGGAGGGAGAAATGTACATACAGAACGTCTGCGTTGCAGTTCTGCGCTGCGAACTTTGAGATTTGGTAGGCGTGGCACACCCGGGTCTTTTTTCAGTTCTACGTAGACGTTGGGGGTTAGTCGTGTTGCATGTACAGAGGTTTCAATTGTCAGGGCGGCGCACTCGATTTGAGGGGCACGGTTAGCTTTTTCGCCTCTGATTAGTAGAGAGTGTTGGTAACGGTACTGAGCGACAGGAATAGTACGTTTCCTTACTATTCATTCCCATGGTGGGTCACTAGTGATGGAATATTGATTGGATCGACGAAGAGGAGAGAAACTACTGTAGTGACTCGGAATTGTGCGAATCTTATTCGTATCGCCAAAAAATGGCCACACCCGACCACTACCAGGTATAGCTAGTACTACAGTACCCGACCACAACGGCACAAAACACAATCCACGGCTTTGGTTTTACAGTACAGTATCTTAACTGATCGTAACGGATAAGTAAAGTATAGTACGCCAGCATCTGTAGAGTACAACGTGGGAATCAGGGCTGAACAGAACCGTGACCCGTTCTCATACTACTCAACCTCGTAGCCGGAGACAACTGGGACCTCATGCTGGTAAATCTCATAGGCCAACAGTGAGAGGGCGACTCGGCTCACTCGGGCGTTGATCGGCATTTTCCTGCTGTGGTGTTATCCTGGGCCATCTGATCCTTCAGTTGTTTCATGTCGAGATGATGAGTCCTTCCTCTCACGGGGTGCAGCGATGGACAGCAAAAAATCATTACCACAAATGAGAATTGATCCCCTGCCGCTTGCTTTCAAGGCAAGTCCACATACTTGCTTTCGAGGCAAGTGGGATTGAACCCATGCCACTCGCTTTCAAGGCAAGTGTCACGTCCACTGCACCAGTGGTGCTACACTATCGGAGTGGAGGTTCTCAAATGTGAATCGAAAGTTGGATGAGAGTAAATCCTTCGTATCTCTCCAAGCACAGCATGAAAGTGTGGTTGACTTCTCTCAAATAGACTTTCCCTTTCTGCTTGCTCACACACAGGCTACAACGTCGTCGAATATGATGATCACGTGTTGTAATAATGGATTTAATTTACTGTGATCACGTTATACTGTATCGAGCACTGGCACGTCCATGGCGCCTTTGCCGCCTCGCAGACGTGTTTCCTATGGCGTACCCTTTCCTCCCTCTGCCAATTCCATCCCACTGCTATGGCTTCCCCCGCTTGGATTTGATAGACAGGGCTCAATAGACCCCATCTTAGTCTCCAACTCTGAATCAAATCCCAACCCCAGCTTCCACCCACACCGACTTGCCACTCCTCGCCATCGCCTTGGCGTCTCATCCCTTGCACTAGACACGACTACCCAACTCGTCGGCTGCCCTTCCCCAGAAGGTATTCTCTACACAGGTGGTCGCGACGGTCTCGTGGTCGCATGGGACCTCAAAATTCCCATGAGGAAGCGTACTCGCAGTGGCGACGTCCCACGCCACAACAGTACCCGCTGGGAACTCGTGACAGGCTGGATCGACCCCGTCACCGACGATCTGCCTGACGAAGATGACGACATGCGAAGCGATGGGGATATTCTTGGGGATGTCACAGGCAGTGCAAGGCGTCGGAAGCTCAGCAGCGCGACTGCCAGCAGTGGATCTATCCCGTTTGAGTACACGTGGGAACCAGATGTAGATACCTTCCGTCCAGGCCAGGTGCGTCACCACAACTCGCATGATTATACAGCTTCTCAATTGGCCATCCATTTCTCAGCCTTCCGCATTCCGGCAGGCTGCCCAAATTCATTCGGACTGGGTGAATGACATCTTGTTATGCAACCAGAATCAGACGCGTCTGTATCGCCTCTGCGTCTGCCCATGCCCCCAAACCTGTCGCTGACATGTCCTGAACAGTTGTTTCCGCCTCATCTGATGGCACTGTCAAATCCTGGAGCCCTCATTCATCACCGTTATCAGACCCCGTCACCGTCGGTACGCATACTGACTATGTCCGATGTCTCGCCTTCAGGTAATGTCCAACGAAAACCTCATGCTCTTTATTCACCTATTGCGTAACAGCCGTGATCAGGGCTGGGTCGCATCCGGCTCGTTTGATCGGACTGTCAAGCTTTGGGACCTCTCCCGTGCTTCGCAGGCGACGACAACGACACCGAATCCCATCATGACTCTCACACCACCGGATTCATCTGGGGCCAAGGCGTCGATATATGCGCTTGCCGTCGACCCCCAAGGGCACATGATCGTCTCTGGCGGACCTGAGCGGGTTGTCCGGATGTGGGATCCCCGAGCGGGAAAGCGTGTTGGGAAACTGGTTGGCCACACTGATAATATACGCGCAATTCTTGTATCGGAGGATTCGAGATGTGTGCGTCCTGAATACCTCTCACTTGAAATCGTGTCCTTATTTCATCCTTGTAGCTGCTTACTGCTTCTACTGATGGTGAGCCGTCTTCCCAATGTAATCCAACATCTCTCTCATGCCAGTACAGCCTCGATCAAGCTCTGGTCCCTGACTTCACAACGCTGCCTGCATACCTTTACGCACCACACCGACTCTGTTTGGGCTCTCCACTCGACACATCCGTCTCTCGAGGTCTTCTACTCCGGCGACAAGTCCGGCTTTGTCGCCAGGGTCGATGTCGAAGGCTGCGCACATATGTCCGAGGCCGAGTGTGCGCTCATTTGCCAGGACGTGGCACCGGCTGCTGAAGGCGTGACCAAGCTCGTCGCTCTCGACGACACGCTTGTATGGACCGCGAGCGGAAGCTCGAGTCTAGGGCGCTGGCGTGCACCATCACGTAGGGCCGTTCGCGCAGCTGCCCCTGTCGAGTCCCCAACATCTGCGACGTCTCCCCTCCGCCCTTCACGTAGCACCGACTGGCGACCACGATCCATCACGCTTGACTTGCCCCCGTCTCCGCCACTACACCGACAGCCCCGCCATGGAAGCTCGCTGAGCACCACGTCCCATCCTGCATCGGAACAACATCTGCCTTCATCCTTGTCCCTGGATGACGGAACAGGAGAGGGCGAGACGTCCTGGTTCGGCTTGCCGTATGATTGTCTTGTTCATCTCGCGTCACCGCTCGGCGACCCATTTACGCCCTTCTCGCCTATCTATCGTGGGCGTAGCACGGGCGCCGATGCTGACGTCGCAACGCTCTATTCAGCTGCGTCCCTTATGTCGGTCACCCCGCGCCCACCAATGCCGCGAACCCCGCTACGCGGCATCTTCCCGTCCTCGCCATCACCCCCACAGTCACCGCCGAGCATCGGCCGACCGGTCAGCCCCGCACACAGTGACTTTGCCCCGTCCATCAATGCGTTGGGAACGGGAGGTGCAGGTATTGGCGGCAGTGGGGCTGCTGGTGGGAGCGTTCTTGGCCCACATCGTGCCGCATTCGAGTCGCGCGAGGTCGTCGCTGAGGCGCAGCCGCTCTCGCACTTACCTGACTATGTCATCATCGGTGGGCCGGGGCTCGTGCGCGCCGCACTGCTCAGCAATCGCATACATGCGCTGACGGTCGATACAATTGGCACGGTCTCAGTTTGGGATATCGTGCGGGCTGTGTGCGTTGGTCAGTTCGCGCGGGAAGACGTCCTTCTCGCAGCGAACACCAGCAACAATCGCGGTGGCGGGAGTGGTGGCAGTGGCGCGAGTCATCATGAGGATGAAGGCTCGGGTGTCTGCAGCCCGCGCGAGGCGCTCGATATCGTGCGTGGGCGCATCGACGGCGAGGCGTTTGTCGTGCCCTGGTCCTCTGTTGACACCGCTATGGGTGTTTTGAACGTGCACCTTGATGATCATGCTTTTGATGCGGAGCTGTATGCGGACGAGCTCGGACTTCCACCGGAACGCGTGCTGCCAGCTGGTATAGGCCCAGACGATATACGAAGTGCGTGTTTTCTTTTTTCCGTTTTTTGATTGACGGTTGATGTCGCGTGTTGTCCCACGTTGTGGGCAGTCAATCTTGGTAAATGGGTCCTGCGGAACCTCCTCCGAGGGTTCATCCGCGAACAAGAACAGGCACACTCGCGGCGCATGCGTGCTGGTGCTATGGGGTCCCCCCGGACAGTGGACAACGTATCCGCTACTTCACCTCCATCTCTGCCCCACTCGCCCCCACAGTCGCGACCCAGCTCTGCTGGTGGGACCACAAGTGCACCTATCAACTCGACTGGCACCACCTCCATCGTCGTCGTCGCGCGCAATATGATCCCTGCCCTTGCGCCCATACGTCCCGCAGGACTTGGCATATCTCACGCGCCTCTCCCGCATACCCAATTCTCCCCAAGTCCAGCGGTGCCTGTTGCTACGTCACATATAGGCAGCGAGTCAACAACGACACCACAGGCACAACCTCCTCAGCAGCCTGCTCAGGGCAACAGCGGGCCCCTCGCGCAAACGGAGGTGCCCGCACCGGCAACCCCAGTGGCCACACAGGTAGGCCAGGATTACTTTACCGCGCCCATACGACGGCCGTCAGTGTCAAAAGGCGTAGCTGGAGCAACTCCTGTTCCTGCGCCCGTGCCAGTGCCAGTGCCCGTGCCAGTGCCGACGCTAGATGAGAGCGGCACGACTACCGCAGCAGGAGGGAGCGCGAACACCAGTACGGAAAGCAACGACACGGCTGTTGGGAATGGCGGTGGCGTGACGCCCGGTACTCCCGGAGGTGGGCTCATCGGCAAGCTACGCGGCCTTGGGAGGACGACGAAGCGCGCGCAGAATGAGGGGAGCGCACCGGTGACGCCCAGTCCTGTGGTGCGTACCCCCGGGTCGACAGCTACGGGAGGTGTGGCGGGAGCGGCGTCAGCACCTTCAACTGTTGTTGCCGCTGCTACTACCGCTACTACTACTACCACTACTACTACGTCACCTGGCACTCCGGTGTGTTTTCGCGTCTATATTGTTATCATCGAAAACAGTACTCATGAGTTGATCGTCACAATTATGTAACAGGCCCCGCAAGAAACCCCCGCGAAACCGCGCACGACGGCCCAACTTGTCCTCAGCACTGGCATGCTCAGCCCGCCGACGGCCGCGGATGGTCCCACGCTCCCGCTTGCACCGGACATCCCGCTTCTCATCGCGGAGGAGCGCGCGCATGGATGGGCGATCCTCTACCGTGGCACCGTCACGAGTGCGGGGACTGTAGGCGACGTGGCGGCGTTGGAAGACGCGATGCCCGTGTGGTTGCTGGAGTATTTACTGCTTGGGCGTACGCAGCAGGTCGCGATCGTCAAGATCCAGTTCGCGCTGCTGCCTGGAGAGGAGCAGCTTCCGGAGCTCGTCAATCCGTGAGTTGTCGTTGGTTCATTGTGCCTTCGTCTCATCCGGAATCACTAATTGCGCGTGTGCGATTTTTTCCTTTCATTTTTATTTTTTGGTTACGAATGCTAGTACGCAGACGAAGCTTTCTGCGAGCCGCTTCCTGCGGGTTCGTAAGCTTGCCCTTCATGTGAGCTGTTGTTTTCGTCATTGCCCTTGTCATTGCTTACTGGTCTGACCCCCACCTAACATACCTACCTATGTCTTAGGTCCAAGAACGAATAGAGAGCATGGGGCTCGGTACTCCGGGCCGGGTCACGCCCCACACATCTCCCCGCCCTTCCTTGGACCCTCACAGCCAGTCGTCGTCATCGTCGTCCCAGACAAACCCTCAGGGTTCCCGTGCGACAACACCCTCGGGGCACGAACACGATCAAAAAGCCAACAAACCCCAGCACAGCCCAAACTTGAAGCCGGACGATCTGTGGGAGATCTTGTGCAACGATACGGTCCTGCCGCCCGACATGACGCTCGCGGTCGTGCGGCAGTACGTCTGGCGGCAGTCTGGCGAGGTCGTGCTGCATTATCGACGGAAACGGTCGGCGGCTATGGCCACGCATAGGAAGGGCTAGCTGGACGCCGTCTATCAACCGCTCTCCTACCCCGTCGCCCACCTATCCCCGCTGAGGCACGCGCCGATGTCGCTTCCCACCCCCTTCTGGCCATCAATATATGTATACATACATCTGTGTAATCGAGTGAGCGAGGTATGAGTAGGTGGTACAGATAAGCCTGTGAAGAGTATAACATATTCCGTCTAGAAGAGGTCTACCCCAATTGTTCGAAGTCACTTGCTCATTGTGTTTGATATCATGTGAGATCGGATCAGGTCCATGTATCTGGCCACCCCGCTAATGTAGCACGCTTTATCACAAGATACCATCGACCATTGCCCTGCACCCTGCACGCACACTGATAGAAGCGAGAAAGGATAATAAAGAGCACTCGTTGGGGGAGGGGGGACGTTCGTGCCACCTTATCATCTCAGTTACCGATCGATATACGATGTCCTATCAATAAACGCGACATGGGATCCACGTAGAATGTGATGATATGTGCATAAAGGTTTATGGGACGTCGCCATGGACACAAAGGATTCTAAATTGATACACGCGTGTACTTCTTGGAAAAGGTATGTAGCGCATCTTGAGATTGAGATAAGGGTCACAACAATAGGTAGGAGGATGAGATGATAGGTACTACTCTAATAGTAAACGATGATAACAAAGGGCGAAGAGCTAAGAACGAAAAGCGCCTTACTCTTTTTCTGGAAGGTCGGCGACGTCAATTACTTGGCTAGCACTCGCCTTCTCTGGAGGATCCAGTGACTCCCTAGAGGTCACGTTATGCGTACTATCGGGATCAGCGGTATGATCTGGGGGTGTGGAGGATCGACCGGTGACATAGCCATGGACGGATCTCCTATAAATTGGCGATGGCGATGGTCAAAATGGGAAAGCACGGTGGGAAATGGACAATTGAAGGGCCTTACATCCAGACGGGGACGAGACCGCCAGGTGGGACGGTCCATTTTTCAGCGTTCTCGTAGTTTGGCGGGACCAAGCGGTCTCCGGTTGCTCTATGGAGGATCCATGGAACCCCGTTAAGCAAGATGTACGAAAATATGCCCGCTATGACACCATATGCGATGCTGCGTGTTCGATCGGCGTCAGTTTATCTCCCCCTCAAGGATGATCCCCAGATTAGGAAAGGGATGCGTACTTGTACGTGAGGGGTATAATGATGATAGTGAGAAATGCTGGGATAGCATCTCCGATGTAGTCCCAGTTGATATCGCGCACGTTGCGAATCATGAGCGTGCCAACAATTACGAGGGTGCCACCGGTAGCCCAGGAAGGTATGCTGGCAAAGATTGGGGCGAAGAAGACAGAGACAAAGAAGGCAAGGCCGGTCGTCATCGCTGTGATGCCCGTCTTGCCACCCTCTGCGGATCCCGTCACGCCTTTCTTTTAGCAACTGATACTGACTGTGGGACCAAGTGGGGTAAGTAAGGATCACGTACCGGAGATGCCCGCCGCGCTCTCGATGAATGCCGTTACGGGGCTCGTACCCATGAGGGCACCCATGGAGATCGAGAACGCGTCTATGCAGTACGCGACCGTGCTGCGCTCGAAATCCATCGTCACAGGATCGCGCAAACCGGCGAATTTGGCCATGGCATACAGGGTCCCGGTTGTGTCGAGAATGTCGACATAGAGCAGAGTGATGAGCGCATACCACACCTTGCCGTTCGAATAATGATGATCGATAGCGTTCCCAATGTGCTTGATGGGGTGGAATGCCACGACTTTCTCAAAAAAGGCAAACGCCGCGTCGCCCGCGTCGGTGTGTGGGAAGGCGGTGACAGACGTTCCGCGAGGCCAGGAGATAATGGACGTCAGGAAGATGCCGATCAGGATTGCGCCCTTGACACGATACATCATGAGAAAGACAGTCAGAAAGCTGAAAGAGTAATTTAGTGCCGACATCGATGAGGGCGTATGTAAGGAGACTCAACCTACCCGCCAGTAAAAATGCCGAGCCACATCGTAGGATTTCGCATGACACGGTTGTCACAGTAACCAGGGAGGTTGGCGAGGTAATGATCTGGTGTACATCCTCCGAGGCCCACAAAATTCTGGGTATCGCCACCAATGACTCCAAGACCGCCAGAAGCTGCAAAATGATATGAGATATCAAGTCGGCACTAATGTTCAAACTCGATGCGCACAAAGCCCTATGAATCTGAAATGCGGATTAAGCGGCCCGAGGTGAGAAAAGAGGGAAAGCAGATTACGCAATGAAAAGGCCTATACCGGCTCCGACAGCAAAGACGAGAGACTGTGGCATGATACGGACGAGCCATTGACGAAGACCGAGCAACGATAGGATGACGAAAATCCATCTGTCGGGAAAGGCTCGAAAAACTTTCTCTCGCTGCTCCAAAGAGGGCCGGGGTACGTACCCTTCCATGAAAACGGCGGCGAGTGCCTCACGGTAAGTGACGGTACCGGTCCCATGGAAACCGACGATGGAATAGGTAAACTTTTTCGCAATGATCAAAACCATGTGGAACGCGATGCTTAAGGGAGATTCTGCACGTACGTAGGCATTAAGCCCAAGTCCTGGTGCCAACCCAACTGGAAGGTTTGCAAACAATCCCATGAGGAAACTGGACAGTGCGGATATGGCAGCTGTGGTAGTGATGAGATCACGATGGACCTCATCTACGCAGCGGAGATACGTGGTATCTGTGGTACAGCCGTCGCCTGTTGGACACTCGCATGTGCCGCCCGAGTCGGAAAGAATAGAGGCGTTGACCGAAATCTAAGAGGGATAAGGAGATTCGTCAGGCGGCTACGCTACGCAACATTCATGATAGTGGACAGACAATGTATGCCATCGCGGCCTGGGTAAGAGTGTTCAATTAGGTCGGGCGATTTGTAGTATCAATCCCACATACCCATGTCGTGAGCCCTGCGCGGAGCTCTGTCTAGGTAACATTGGTAAGTGAGCGATGAGAGTGTTAATATAGACTATATGCGCACGAAAAATCGAGAACCCAGTCGTTGTTTTGGGACTCCAGATCCCTCGAGCTTGAACCAACGCCCAACGAATGAATCTGCCACCTAGAGTACATGTTTCAGGGTCGAGATCCTCCGAAGGAATATCGCCATACACGGGCATTGATCCTATCAAAAATTGTAACGGACATGTCTGCAGAGGAGGACATCCTCGAGGAACCGGGGTGGATGGGGAGCAAGACGAACGGGGTCTCGAGTTGGCATGGACAGCTTGTGGGAATAAATACGGGCAAACGACCCCGAGACGACAATGGTGGAAAAGTTGATTTCCCAGTCTTGCCGCGTAGATAGGGCTTATCAAGCGCCGAGTTTCGTATCTGCTACAGTTTACCCGGTTCTAATGGCTGTGTCCTCCGCGTCGTCGGTCATACAGTGGGGAAGAGAGTTACTGTCGCCCATGAAAGCTGGTTGAGGTTGATCAAACCTACCCGATCTGGATCCTTATCTCTCACGCTAGGCATCTTCACCGTTATCGCACACGAGACCATATCCACATCAGCCCCATTTGGACACCTCACCCCACCGCTCGCACTCGCAATAGAACCATTAGAACGGTCACTCGTCCGACGTTTCGCTGTTTGCCTCAAATCCGTTCATTATGGCTTCCTCGCCCCTCACGCTCCTTCTCTCCCCCTCGAGTTTCCCTCGCACGTTCTCGATATCTCGGATCGCACCTTTCTTTCTTGTGCAAGGCGTGCTCGTGTAGTGTAGCTGGCTCATCTCCTTGTTCGTTCCAAATTCCAAAATAAAATTTTGACCTTTTTTGCTTGCGACTATTTGTGTAGTCTTGCATGTCAAAATGATCGACATGAGATTGTACTGTATTGCCTCGTAAGTTTTGTCCATCAGGACCATCACTCCAGATCTTGAGGCGCTGCGAGACCGATGTGAGGCGGAACCAAACTCACACTACGCGCATCAGGCCTCATAGGATTTGCCCCAAATCAGCGATGCAAGTGGGCCAACCTGAGCTCCGGGTCCGGCATTCGAAATTCGTCCCCCAAAATTAACTGAAGACACGCGGATAAGAAGAAGCTGAGCGTGATTGAAACCGCTCATTTGACAGCCTATTACTTGCCGTTCTTAGGTGTGCCCGCGATGTTAAAATAAACAGTTATATGATCAAAGTCCGCTGCCCAATGACAGTCCTCAGGCCGAACGACGTGTCGATAGGTAGTATCACCACCATGGTGCAATCAATCTCTAGCCTGAGATAGCTCGCTTGCGAGATTCGTTATTCATCGCACTGAGAGCAATCTCCATAACGCCAGTTCCGCTATCGCTGTATCGGTGGCAGGGTGTAAAGATATACTGTGCCCTCGGAGTGCTTCGATTTTTATGCTCGGGATGCCCGCGGCCTGGCACACAGGCAGATGGCTCGAGGACTATGATTCAATGATAGTACTATGATAGTAATAACGATACCTTCGTGCTAAACTTGAGCTGAATCCCAGTACTGGCATCACCGTGACGGCGTTGCAAGAAGCATCGCGCTGCGCATTGATAATATAAGGCCACAGCTCATACTGAATGATATCGGCGGCGCTCTGGGCGTATATGGGTGTGGGTGACGAAGATTTATCTTCGTCGTCATAGTGATTTGATTCAGTTCAGTCATTTGTTTCCGACTCGCGGAGTTAAGAACGACGTCACGGTCATGTGCGCGTCATGCGTCACGTATTGCGTTTCTTTCTTTTCTTTTCTACGCGGTGACCTTTGTATCCGTGGCTGCGCCACGATGACTTTACGAGGCCCCGTAATGTCGCATGATGACTGGTGAATATCTTTTTGAATAACACAAACTGATAAGAGACTTTTAGGATCCTACCGAGTCGAAACCATCGGGCCTCAGGATCAAGAAGAAAGGTGAGAATCACGATCCATGTGGCAGTGAGGTCGTGCTAACAAAAGCATCCCGCCGCGGAGGCTGGTTCTTGTGCTTTTGAACGGTTCCCTGAAACTTGAAGGAACTTCTGCTCCTTGATCATGATGTGGGAAGCGAGAGAGCGCCTTTAACACCTTTTCCTTTTTCCAACTGAAAGCGACTGTTCTCCAGTCATATCAGGCGTTTACATCCAGCAAGCCCGACCCACATCCATAAAAAGCCTCCTGGTGCCACATAGGGAACAAAGTAGGTCCGGAAGTGGGTGTGATACGAGAAGAGCCCGAGGGACTCGGGGGAGGAAGTCGCGTAGGCCCGGGGGAATACTAAGCCTATCGAAGTAAGCAAAGAATGTATCAACTCAAGGAAACTGATATGCAGCGGATCTCAGAGATAGTCTGTAACACTTCGAGTTTGTACACGATCGGCCACATGACTTGAAAACACGAGGAGGCAGTGCCAGGGCGCGACTCGGAATGGTGCCTGAGGCTTCAAGTTGGCGCTCGAACATCCGGGATTGGCAACGAGTCGTTCCGTTTCGGGCCTGGCGCGGACGCTGACCTTACTGCACACAACGTGTAAAAGAATTACCGGTATCCGGTAGATGAAATTCAACGATATCATCATTGGTTGACATCATGAAACACATCCGTTGAGTCTTGTTCACGAAGCCAACTCTACACCCCGAAGGCAGTACAGAATGACGAAGCATCGATCGCAACGATGTGTTCAAGATCGGAATTGACTATTCTTTCGATTACTGGTTGTCAGTCCAGTACACAACAACAGGACTTGGGGAACAAAAATAGTAGTACAGTAGACGTGTTCTTTCGAATGATAAATAAAAGAAAGGAAAGCATATGCCATGTGAAACAACTTAAAGCAGTGAGGGATGGAGGTGAGATACGGGGCTTCACATGGCCACAATTCACACATTGCATACTTGAAACCGCGGGGGACGATTGCTGCTGTTTGGGGCTTTGGGGAGGAGTGAGGCGACAGAGGCCGTCGTAGCAGCCAGCTCAGGCAGCACGGGCTGGGTGGTGACCTGCGACTGCGGTGAGAGCGTCTGCGCCATGGCCAACGGCGTGTCGCACCCCTTCGCCTGCGGCACATTCTCTTGCGGCGGCTGTGGGTGCAACGCGGCAACCGCGTTCAAAGCCAGTGCCGTCGTAAGCCCACGATTACCAATCTTGTCTCCCGAAGCGTGCAACTTGTAAAACCAGCTGGGCTCCCACCCGCCGTCCTCGCACTGAAGCGGTAGCAGGGCCTCGAGATCGCGCTCCATGCGCAGATCAACCGCCGCACCCGCGAGCACCCGCATAGCAAGAGCGAGCGCGTCGCCGGGGAAGCCTGCGCGCTCGAGGATCCGCGCACGCAGGAGAGGTGCGAGCTGCGCGTGCAGCGCTGCGTCGTGGGCGATGCGAAGGAGTCGCGCTGCAAAGAAGAGGAAGCACTCTGGCGTCTCGTAGAATCGCGTGCCGTCCAAGTGGGCGCGGTGCTCGAGCAAGCCGAGCAACCAGTCGAGAGTGTTGGCCAGCTCGTGCCCTCGCCCGTGGGAGTAGAACAGAGTGAGGACGTTCAGAGAAGCGATCGCGTCGGTGTATGGTTGTTCTGCATCGAAGTACATCTGCGGCAAGTGGATTAGCGGTGGTGCGAGTGGTGGTAGTAGGGGGGTGGATTTACCATAACCATGCCATCATGCGTCACGTATTGGAGCATCTCATCAAGGACCTCGTTAATCACTCGATTGTCAGTTTGGGTAACCATGAGACCGATGGAGGTGATATTCAGATCCGGTGGAAGTTCACTCATGCCAAGTATCGGTTTCTCTACGACAACGATCATCAGTGGCTACAACGGAAAGCCAAAGCAGCGCTTAGCAATATACCTTTGTAAAACCTCCAGGTGCGTGGGTGATGGGCGTAATTGACGAGATTCCTGAGGAGATTGAGTCATTTATAGATCATCATGGGAAATGACTATTACTCACTTATTACCAGTGGCTTCCAAAATGAGTAACTGTGTCAAGTTTTCAGCAACATTGTGACCGAGACTACTTTCCGATTCCAACCGCCCAGCCCGTTCCTCCAAAAAACCCAGTCCTCGCCTCACAGGATCGCTCACCACGTGTCGGAGCGCCTGCCGTACCCGTTCAGCATCGTCAAAGATGATGCCATGAATGCCGAGTGAGCGTGCTGCGAGGACGTTCTCGATGTTGTCATCGACGAATGTCACCGACGACGGCTCTGCCTTGATCTCATCCAACACAAATTTGTAGAAGGAGAGGTCTGGCTTCCGCATGCCCGCATCCGCAGAGGTGAATACGTGCTCGAAAATGCTCCAATCTGTGAGCTTGCCGCGTGTGACGACATAATCTGGTGCGGAGACATTGGACATAGCAAATATGCGTAGCTCGCCGTGAGCCTCCATTTGTAGATCTCGAATGAAGCGAATGAATGTATCGTCGGGTTGAATACTTGTCCGTACACCAAGGACGGCTTGACGAATTTTCCCTTCATTCAGAGAAAATTTCTCTGCCATGCGGCGGTAGCATTCGTCCTCCGAGAGCCTGCCGCATTCATACTCTCTCCAAACAGTGGAAGAAGCGAGACGCTTGACCATGCTCGAGGATATAGACGTCGAGGTGGCAGGGGAATAGGAGAAGAGGACGTCGCCTAAGTCGAAGATGAGAATGCGACAGCGTGGTGGTAGTGGCATGGCTATCAAGGGGTGATGCAGAGCTAGTGGGAGATATGCTACTGACACAAGGAGCCTTTTTATGGATGCGGGTCGGGCTTGCTGGATGTAAACGCCTGGTACTAAGACGGGAGAGCAGTCGCTTCCAGTTGGAGAAAGGAAACAGTGGTGCTCGTCAGCGCAGGAGGCAGACGTGATTGAAAGGGTATAGTGGCATAATGGATCCACACCACGTTTCTTGACGTACGGCGTAGCCTAGTATACAGTAAGCCCGAGCCCGTTGGCCGACGCAAAGGTAGATAATAGGAATAGAGAATGAAGCAGATCCAATTGTTGTGATGGAACACGGAACTCAAATAAATATAAGATCGCCCTGTACAGCTGTACCTAGCGAGCAGCACTAACCTGTCGTGACGGAACCGGAAATACGTGGACAATGACAAGGGATGGAAAACCTACAGTAAGCGGAGTACGAAATAAGCCGGACGCCACTACACTCGATATGAAAGGCCCAGGAGGACTGAGGTCCTACGAGTGATTGGAGAGAAGGACGACGTCCCCAGGTATGCAGACAATGATTGAGCGTTCGAGTATCAGACCGAGATATGGTATAAAAAGGAGTACGACAGAGACAGCAGATGAGAGGCGTGAGATGTGTCGCGTCCATCTTGAAATGGGCCGGAATACATGGTTCGAGATCCGATCCGGTCCAGACCCCTCCGCTAGTGCTGCCGCCGGCGCGCGTGCATTGCCGTGTGTCTCCAACACCCTGTAATGTACAATCGATTAGCCACTGTGAACAGGAAGCTGCCACCAGCAATCTTACGTCCTGCTAGGGCATCTTGATCTTGGGATTGGCGAGCTCGAGACAATGTATGATGCCAAATTCAACTTGGTCACTGGCACCTCTCACTGGTTTTATATACCACATCCCACTGCGGTCTTCTTTACCTAGGCCTTCGAACTCAGCGCAACTACCCTGAATTGGTGGCTTGGTGCAGGAAATCTCGTTGGCCTTATAATTGGTTCGACGATTTGGCGAGTAATGCACCAGCGTGGCCGTCATTGATGTACGAGTCCACGAGTCCCATCGGTATGACCAGAGACCATATCGACAGTGATGCACAGTGTGCCTCACTTGTACCGTGAAACCCGTGAAAGAAGGGGATCTGGTGCCAAGAAACATGTGACAAGACGTCCTTCATTCTCGCAATTCCAGTAGTGTGGGAACAATTACCTCGATGTGGGTGAAACTTGAATTCGGGCAGCATACCAATTACGCGAGTCAGTACTAGTGTTTCTGTTCCCTCAACAGATTTGGAGCATCGGTTATAAGCGGAGGAGATTGGACCAGTAGGGCTCGATGGGGTTAGGAGTCGGACACATACGGTCATGCTTTGCAGCTTTGAACCGGGTGTCGGAGAAGATGATTTCAAAGGTCCGGTAAGTCGAAGCGCCGGACGAGGGCTTGACAATGCTGGAAAATCCTACTAGCGCTACTGTGTCCTAGGAAAATGTGGTTTACGGTTTGGGTAAGCGCCGAGCTAAGAGAGTGAGGCTGACACAGTTCCGACTTCAGGTCAGCGCTGTGACTGCATATCAACAAAAGAATATAGCAGGAGAAAGAATGCTCAATTTGAAGGAGCACCCTGTTGGAAGTGCATGAGTCGGATGGAATTGTCCCGGCGGAGTACGTGCCCGGTGTTTCAGCGCGCCTCAGCGACCAGTCCGCCCGGGGTACCTCCAGTACCTTATCACCAGTACAGTGCGTTCCTCGCCGGCTCTTTGCATTCTTAAGAAGGTTTTGAACGCTGGAAATGTTTATACCCTCTGTGTTTCAGGTTCTAGCATGGGTTAGTACGGTCCACCAGTCACGGTGAGAAGGAAGTTTCCATCGTAAAGTTTACGTCCCATGACGGGGCCATGAGAGCCTACAAGTATCTGTATCGTGGGATGGCAAGCTCAGGCTGATCATGAAAATGTTTGACGCCAAATTCGACTTGCCTACTTCATTCCGTGGATACCTTTGACTGGTTTCCTCTTTCCTAGGGCTTCAAAGTCAGCGCCGCGACCCGAGAATGCACGGGTGCAGGATATCTCGTTGGCGCTATGATCGGTTCTACGTTTTGGCAAATAATGCAACGGCGCGACACTGGCATCGCCGTCATTGATGCACGGGACCGCGGGCTCCGTCGTTATATTCAAAGGACCGTGTGCAGCACAGATTGCGCCGTGAAATTCAGGAAAGAGGAGATCCGGTGGTTCCATGGCGAGACGCCCTTCACTGTCGCAAGTCCAGTACCTTGGAGGAAAACACCTCGATGGGGGTAAATCGTCCACGAATTTCAGGATAGGGATCACGAAGCCATGCCCTTTGTTTCCCGGAGTGGATTGCAGCACTAGAGGTGAACCGGTAGAGGTCAGAGCTCAATGGAGCGAGCTGACGTCTGATACCCTGAACCAGGTGTCTGATAAGCTTTATGAAGAGCCAACTTGGGTGAGTTGAAAACCCAGGCAGACGAAGCACTACAAGCGGTTTGACAATGACAATACAGAGGACTCGAACGCGTGACTGCGCAGTTCAGGTTAGCTCACAGTTTCGGTAAGCCACTGGCAGTTAAGACTCCGATCCGGGCTTAAGTCAATACTACAACGTACATCAAGGTACTAAATTAAGGTCAAGGGAATAAAGACATGTTGATTATTGTTCCCGGGACACGTAGCATCGGGCATCGGTGACAACGTATGCACATGATTGGTAAGAGTACGTCGGCCGAATTAGCAGAGTGAAAGAAATCCACATTGAGAGGAGAGAACCCAAGTCCTTCCGGTTCCTTCGGGTGCACCATTTTTCACAAAGTTTGAACGTTATTTTTTTTAAGCACTGTTAACTTTCGTACCCTGACCCTTGCCCTGACCGCTAACACTGGCAGTTGCTGCCCTTCTTCCGAGAACGCTCCTTACCTTCGCCCAGCCCACAATCTTATCACGGTCTCCTTACACGCTTCCCGCCACTTGGAGGTTCGATTATAAATCAGATCGACCTTTGTCTATCTCGCCTTTCAGTAAACACTGCACTTCTTAATTATGCCTATTGATCGACTTGCAACCAGCTGGCATTCATCAAAAACGAATACAATTCAATGGTGTGCTAACTTCCAGGCCAGATTAAAATTCGTGTACATAACCCCCTTGTCTTCTGGTGCTTACAGTGTAAGTGCTATCGTCGTATCATATCGTCGTACCAATGCGCGCTCTTACATAAACCCGAACTCGTGGGCCCCTCGGCGCTACTTGGTCTGGCTTTCGGGAAGGTACTTATCCCTATCAAGGGGGCTGGGTCCACCCTCTGTCAGCCCGGGCAACTCCAAGTAGGGCTGGCGCTACATCAGCTGCTTTGCTTGCCACCCTCCTCTCTGCGGAAACAATCTCGCTAGCATCTTGTCACTTCTGTGCCAGATGAGGTGAATATCGAGCAGTCTCTCCTCTTCGTGTCGTGTTTCCGTTCCGTTCCTTCGGGGATGACCCTGAGCTCGAAGATGACATCTTCGAGGTGGTGGAGTTTGCATCTGATTTTTAGTGGGTTCGGGGCACAGGCCCCCGGCACACTAGCAAGTCTCACAGTTATTCGACATGAGCTTAGCATCTGGGAGACTGGGACCGAAAAGCACCCCCGACTGCCACCCCGGTAACTTGAACTTGAACTTTCCGAGTCGCATCCACG
>Ga0307510_10002414_pt1 | contig 21197 bp, 26 predicted proteins | sample 12_EM_MG_FD_207224 | JGI IMG/M metagenome (GOLD analysis project Ga0307510, IMG submission 207224) | Populus trichocarpa ectomycorrhiza microbial communities from riparian zone in the Pacific Northwest, United States - 12_EM | ecosystem: Host-associated > Plants > Roots > Unclassified | place... | reverse complement strand
AACCACAAAAAAAAAAACCACATAAAAAAAAAAAAAAAAAAAAAAAAAAAAGAAAACCACAGTATATCGCCTAATGCCCATAGAGAAAGTCACTCTTAGGGAATACATTGAAGATGGCCTAAAACAAGGCACACTATGTCGATCTGAAGCCCCCCATGCATGCTCCTTCTTTTTCATCAACAAGAAGGATGGCAAATTACGACCAGTACAAGACTATCAACCACTGAATGTGATTACAGTTAAAAATGTGGCTCCAATCCCACTTATCCCTGAACTTGTCGACAAATTATTGGGAGCACAATTTTTTACCAAACTAGACATATGATGGGGATATAACAATATCTGCATACATAAAGGTGATGAATGGAAAACAGCCTTCAAGACACCTATGGGATTATATGAATCCACAGTCATGACCTTCAGACTATGCAATGCACCCACAACATTTCAAACATTCATGGACATAGAATTTGGTCCATTAATCAAAGAAGGACACATAGTTGTCTATCTTGACGATATCCTTATCTACACAACCATGATCACAGAACTTGTCTACTGGACACACAAAGTCTTCCAACTTTTACTTAAGTTGGACCTCTACCTCTGACCCACCAAATGCTCCTTCAACCAGACATCAGTTGAATACTTAGGTTTAATCATCTCTGAAGGCAAACTATGCATGGACCTTGTCAAACTCACAGCAGTGCAAAATTGGCCTAAACCAAAGAAAGTCAAAGACATACAGCAATTCCTTTGGATTTTGCAACTTTTACCATCATTTTGTGCAAGATTATTCCACATTGGCACAACCACTGTTCGACCTCACCAAGAAAGACACACTATGGGCATGGACCTATTCACAAGAAACTGTGTTTACAGTATTATAGCACACACTCACTTCTGCACTGGTCTTAATCCTACCAGACTACGACAAACCATTCACCTTGATTACCGATGCAAGTGACTATGCCATGGGCTCAATTTTAGAACAAGATGATGCACTAGGATGGTCGCACCCAGTCGCTTTTTACTCAAAGTCATTGCAGCCAGCAGAGCACAACTACGAAATTCATGACAAAGAACTCCTGGCTATTATTCATGCTCTCAAGCATTTCCACCATTACCTCCAAGGCAGTGCCCACCAGACAAAGATATTTTCCGACCACACGAATCTCTAGTACTTCACCACAAAACAAATGCTCACACATCGCCAAGCGTGGTGGTCCCTATTCCTCAGCACTTTTGACTATGTCATCATCCCCAAGCCTGGAAAAATTAACAAGGCAGATGTGCTGTCCAGGCATCCAGATTATAAAGAGGGGATAGCATCCGAGAATGCAGAAACAATTTTGCTCACACCAGAAAAATTCTGACTCAAGCCAGAGCAATTCCATATATGGGCACTATATAACATGGCAATTCCTATGGGAATCAACAACAATCTCAAAACAGCCATACAAGAAGCAATAATCACAGACAAACTAACAGGCCAGAAACTCAAAGACATCCTTACCAGTGGCCCAAGACAAGTAACCAAAGGATTACAAGAATGGAACTATGAAAATGGCCTAATCCTTTACAAAGGATTAATATATGTTCCAAACAACGAAGAACTAAAATGTTAAGGCCTATTGAACCTTATGGTGCAATGTGCGCAAAGGTGAAATATGTGGCAGTGACGAAATTACAGAGGGTCATAATTCCCTTAGTAATTCAAAGTGTTTTGGAAGGTGATAAAAGTGAGAAGGTTGCTAAGACCAATGTCTGGGTGATGATAAAGAGGAATGAGAAGTATCTTCAAGGATTTGAAGATAATTCCAAAAAAAATAGTTTGTCAAGCAACAAGGACTTTTGAATGCAATAGATTGCAAACTAAGTCAGGCTTAAGGCCCAACTCTAAGATATAAGCCCAGCTTATATACAATAGGGCAGCTACCTGACTAAGTGTACAAAAGAGGGGAACAATGAAGTCACAAACAATGGTCGTCACAGAACAATAGAGTCATGAACAATGGTGGTCACAGACTACCATAAGGAGGGAACAATGGAGAACATACAAAAGGAGGGAACAATGAAGTTCCCAGTAGGTCAGCTCTGTTGTACAGGTAAGCAGTCATGTGAGTCGGGATCATGTGATCATATAAGTACATGTTGGTCAAGAAGGAAAAGAAAAATGTGGGCCAAGTGCCCAGGAGTGTAACATGACACCCTTCCCAGAGAGTTGCTACCACGCAACTAGTAAGAGACTGCATAAAACTCCTCATTGCAATCAGTATGAGCCAACTCCAACTTGTGACACAAGGTGGGGGACAACATAGCTGTGCACATATCCCTGAAATTGTGGTGAGTGTAGGGGACAGTGCAATACTCAGCATCACATTGCTCATAAGGATGGTCGCAATCATCATGTGCGTGCTAGGTGCTGAGGCACCAGCGACATGTCTTCCAGAGGGGGCATTCCTCTTCGACATGGTTGGGACACAACTTGTTGCACTTGAGGCAATAAGGAAACTTGGGTTTGCCTCCTTGACGCCTCTTGCCTAAGACGGCATGGCACTCAAGACTATCTTCACCCTCCTCAACGTCAGATGGCCCCTGAGCAGCGAAGATACATGGAATGTGGATAGCATTAATGGGAGGGGGGCGAATGTGGTTAAGGTGGGGAATGAGCCATGTGCAAGCAGCAGCATGAGTAAGATGTCGCTCCACCATACTGAGTTTGTTCTGGGCATTGCTCTCCCTCCTATCAAGCTCAACTTGCTGGCGCTTTACTGCATCGAGTTTGCTCTGGTGTGCCTGATATCTATAAACATCAGTGACAACACCAGGATCCTTGAGATCGATGATAGTGTTGTCGATGAGGAGACGCGAGGTGGAGGAGGGATGGAAAATATTGAGGTCATAATCTTTGACCCTGGGGCAGTTGAAGTTGGGAGTGGGATGTGTGCATGCATGAAGGGGGATAGAATACTCAGGGTCACCCCATTTGCAGAGCCCTACAATGTGAGTATTGATACCAATCTGCCTAAAGGTGACATATTGTGCCACCTCATCTTGTCTGTACTCATTGAGGAAGACAAGCAGGTACTGTTGTGTATCACTGCAGTCATACTTGCTCCATCCAGTTCCTGGATGATTTGGGTCATCAAGTTGCTCAGTGAGTTGAGGGATGTTGGGGATGGGGCTAGGTGTGGAGGAGAGAGAGATGGTGGGATTGTACTCAGTGAAGCGAATTGGCTCATCACTTTGCACGTCATCATCCGACATGTATCCCTCAATCTTCTCAAGGATCTGGGGAACAAGGAAGAGATGTTCGATGGCGGTGTAGTCACAGAAGATGGTGGTGAATACTTGGTCATCAAGCTCAGTGTTCCCCAGAATGTTCAAGGCTGGGAGGAGGTCCTCCGTCCAAGCTGAAAGCGCCCCAGTGATACGCTCCTGATGTTCCATGTACTTCAACAAGGCTCTGCATTGCTTTCTCACATGGCGAACCTGTGCCAAAGAGGGTATCTGTCCCATTAGTATGAGTATCTTGTCGTCTGGGAGTGTGTCAATGACTACATTTGAGTGGATGTTGGATGGCTGGGGTGATAGAGGGCGATGGTGCTGGCATTGGAGTAATGGGGTTGGGGGTAGGGTCAATAAGGGGGATGGGGATGGTGCTCAAGCCATACTGTCCTCGTTCTGAAGGGAGATACAAGGTGGGATTGGGATAGGGGATGGTAAAGTGCAGCCAGTGACAGGGGTGGGAAAGGATGGTGGTTGACCTTGTGATGCACCTGGAAAACTGCTCAAAGCTATCCTTAGATTGGAGTAGATATCTGTCGCCGTAGAGGCAACCTCTAGTCCAGCAGTGATAGGTGGGGCCAGTGGTGGGGACAATCATGGAGAAAAGGGTAATGTCTCCATTGCCATAGATGGACTGCTGTGTATGGACTGTGGTACCTCCTGGTCTGACGTAGACATAGCTGAAGTGAGCTGGTTGGGTAAAGTCAAGGGGCATTCAGCAGTGGTAGGGACAGTAATGCTCCTTGCAAAAAGAGGAGTGTTCAAGGGTGTGAGTGTGAGTGGGGTGGATCGTTTGATACAACAACAAAGTCTTCTTGGCAGCTGGGGTGAAGATGTGGAATTTATGGCTAGGCCAGATGGTAAGGTCTCTGAAGAGGTGATGGAACAAATTGAAGGGAGGCTCCTCAATGAAAGTGTAGAATGACCAATTGGTGGACATGCTGGGGGTGATCTGTCAAGGGGGAGGGTTCTTATACTGCTCAAGGTTTTTTGAAAGTCAGATAATAACTCCGGAGCATGGAGGTCCTCAGTGTTAACCCATGAATTATGTGCTAGCAAGTAGTTCTTCCAGCGCACAAGGTACTGCTTCTTCTTCCAATGGCCAAAAGACCTCTCTTTTAGAATCTTCTTGATTTCCCATTCTGGTTCACCTTCTAGTATTTCTGGTGGTGGTTCTAGAAAATTAGGTCCATGTTGGTCTGTTTCTTTGTAGGGCGTGAGTAGGGAAGCATGAAAGACGTCATGGATTTTCCAGGTGGAAGGGAGTTCAAGTTTGTAAGCAACTTTTGATATTTGGGAGACTACCTTAAAAGGTCCATATCTCCTTGGGGAAAGCTTAGGTGTGGTGTTACTTGGAAGTTGTAGGTTGGTTCCTTCTAGCCAGACCTTTGATCCTACTGTAAATGGGACATATTGTGGCTTTTCTTTTATCCAGGATTCTTGCGCTTTACGTTGGGCCTCTTGGGCAGCTTTCCTGGCTTCTTTGATGGATAAGAGTCGTTGTTCTAGGGAGGGAATGGTGGTTTTCCTGGTTGGTTGGTGCACTTGGGGTGTGTATCCGATGAGTAAGTCGTATGGTGTTTTCTTGGTTGTTGTGGAGGGCCATGAGTTTTTGGTGTATTGGGCAAGTGGTAACCATGCATGCCAGTTGTTCTGTTGTGTTCCACAGAATACTTGGAGATATTGCTCCAAGGTTTGATTGGTTCTTTCACTTGCTCCATCAGTTTGAGGGTGATATGCCATACTGATATTCTGATGGATGTTGAGGATATGGCAGAGTTCTGTTGAGAATTTCGATACAAAGCGGACATCACAGTCCGATATGATTTTGTGGGGAATGCTGTAGTGAGGGATAACATGATTGAGATAGAGTAATGCTACTCCTTCTGAGTCGATGGTCTTGTGACAGGGGATGAAGATAGACGCTTTGGAGCAGTCAGTGTCCATGATTGTGAGAATGGTGTTGAAACCACCTGACTGTGGGAGTTTAGTGATGAAGTCCATTGCGATGGTTTCAAAGGGTCGTGCATTATCTGCCGGAGTGATGGGGAACATATGTGGATGGGTAGGATGGGTGTTGACTTTGGTCATTTGGCATGTAGCACATCCTTTGACATATTCAGTGACAAAGGTTTTCAGGTTGGGCCACCAGTAGTATGGGGTGATTAACTGGAGTGTCTTGGTAATTCCAGCATGCCTGGCAGTCACGTGGTTGTGAAAAAGGGAAATTACTCCCCTCCTAAGGGTGTTGTCTGCCACAACAACTAGGGTGGTCCCATGATACCAATGTGTGCCATCCAATAGGGAGAGATTATGTGTTGGTGCCCATTTCTTGAGTAGTGGTTGTTCCTTGTACTGAGCTAGTTTGATGCGACTGTCCAAATTGTTGCCAATGCTATCCATGTCGAATACTCAAATTGAGGTATGATTGTTGCAGAAATAATGATCTGGCCAAACAGTGACATCATCATTAATTGGATTGGGTCCCTCATAATCAGGTCTTCTGGATAATGCATCCGCATGGTTAGTGGCACCAGGTTTATATTCCAAGATAATGTTGTATTGTTCCTGTTCTGGTAGGTATCCAGCAATGTGAGGACCTATTTTTTGGGGTTCCCAGTAATAACAGAGGTTGGCATGGTCAGTAAAGACTAAAACAGGGATTGTTGTTCCTTTGAGGAGGTGAGACCAGCAGCGAAGTCTGCGCATTACCCCCAAGAATTCTCGGTCATAGATGGGATAATTTTGTTCAGTTTGGGTAAACTTTTGGGAGTGAAATCCCACTGGTCATCTTGGTCCTGGTTTTTGGGTACTGTCTAATTTTGTAATAGGAGGATCTTGTTGATATAATATAGCATCTGTTCCAATTTGCAATGCATCTGTTTCAAGTTTGAATTGTCAGTCAGGGTCTGGTTGAACGAGTACTGGTGCATGGGTAATCATGTCGATAAGTTTGTTTTGAGCTTCTTTTTGTTGGGGTCCCCATTCAAAAGGTACATCTTTTCCAGTGAGCTTTGTGAGTGGTGCAGCGATAATGCTGAAATTCGGGCAGAACATGCGATAGTACCCAGAGACTCCTAGGAATCCGCGGACTTGTCATTTATCTTTTAGTTCGTGGGGGTAGTCTCTGAGTCCTGCGACTTTAGCTGGGTCAACTGTGGCTCTGTCTTTTGATATTCGGACGCCCAAGAAGTCCATTTGTGGTTGCATGAAGACAGATTTTGATAATTTGAGATGTAGACCATGGCGTGCAAGGAGGTCAAACAGGAAATGGATAATGTCAACATGAAGGTCAAAGTCTTTGAGCAGAGTTCCTATTCCACAGTCATCCATGTAGTTTTGGAGTATGCATTGTATCTCGAGTACACCTTTCTTCTCAAAGTGTTTGTATAATTCTTCAAGAATACCATTCATGAAGCATTGAAAACTTGCTGGTGAATTGCTCATACCGAAGAACATTACTTTTGGTTTGAATAGTCCTTAGCAGGTTTTAAAAGCAGCTTTCCATTGGTCCCCTTCATGTATTTGGATATTGTTATAGCCCCAGCGGATGTCAAATTTACTGAATAGTTCCATTCCCTGTAAGTTTTCAATGTATTGTTTGAGGTTAGGAAGTGGAGTAACATCTTTTCTGGTGACCGCATTGAGGGGACAATAGTCAATAATATACTGTTTTTCTTTTGAGTCCTTTTTAGGGACCATAAAGGTTGAAAAACCGTAGGGGGAGTCTGATGGTGTGATATATCCTTTGGCCAAGTTTTCATTGATGAATTGATCTTCTGCTTTTTGTTCATCTCTTGAGAGCCGATAAACTTTGCAATTGAAGCGAGTGGGGGCAGTATCTATTAATACGATTTTATGGTCTCCTTCACCACAAGTTGGTGGGAATTTGTTTGCTTCTTCATCTGAAAATAGGGCTGTATGATGTTTAAATTTTTCCAGGAGGGTGATTTCCTCCTTCCCATGTTCCATTGCATACTTATGGGCCATTTCTACTGCTGTATGGGTGCGATTGACTTCCACTGGGCCTCCCTTTATTTCTAAAGGGGTTACTCCCAACCATGGAGCGCACCTGGTTTGTTGTGCTTTGAGGATAAGGTCTTTGTTGACTGGTACTTTACTTTTGACCCATGTTTTTGCACATTGAAGGTTTCCAAATAATAGAGTTTCCATTTGAACTTTTGGGCCTAAGAGTGTTCCCTTTTCCCAGTCGATTTCTGGTTTAAATGCTTTAAACCATGGGTAGCCAAAGAGGAGATGATCACGTCCTAGATTGGTGACAAAGAACCATTGATGTTCCCATTTGTTGCCTTTAGTAACAAGTAGGTCACAAGCATGAGTGATGGTTCCATGTCGATTAAGGGTTCCATCAATGTTAAATACTGGGTGGGGGTAGGGGAGTTTCTTCATTCCTAAGCATAGTTTGATGACAGTTGTATGGTTGATAAAATTTTCAGTTGCCCCAGTGTCATGTAGGACTGTTTCTTCTGCCTTCCCTCGATAGTGTGAAAATGTGACTTTTATTTGTACTAAATTTGAGCGATTTACAAAATCACTATCAAGGCAGAATGCCCTAACTATGGCAGCTAGTTTTGGGCTTGAGGAAAATCCTTCGGCATAAGAGATTTGATGATGCTCAGCTTGGTATCTTCATCAAGCAAGCCCATGTGTTCTGTCAAGAAACTGGAGATGTCATCTGGGGTCATATCAATGGGACCTTGGCCTCGAACAGTAGGGGTATCACTATCAGCAGTTTTGCCACTTTTGGCATGGTCCACTATTTTCTTGCAACAGACGCAACCTTGGTGTCCTTTGATTTTGCAATAGAAGCATTTGTTTTCATTCATGAGTTGCTGCTTTTTGGCGTCAGAGTGTGTTTGTCCCATCCTGCTGGCATCAACATCCATGGCGTATTCTCCTTGGGAGGTGGTGCATGGTCTGGAAGTCCTATTTCTTCCATACTGGTTGTTTTTCCCTTGGTTTGGCTTTGGTGTCAGTCCGAAGGCTCTGTAGAGTCCTTGTTTTTGTTGACTGAACTGGGTGGCAGCCTGCCATTTCGCATAGGATTGTCTGGCCTGTTCTTCCCATTTTTTAAAGGTCCATGGGGTTTCTGCATTTGGGTTATAGTCGGGGGATTGTATAACTGCTCTAGTAAGTGGTTTGTTCATGCCATGTTTGAGGGTTTCTATAGTTCCTTTGTCATCTAGGGGAACTCCCACTTCATTGGCAAGTTGCTTGAAACTAGTGAAGAAGTTATCAAGGCTTTCTCCTTGTTTGAGTTTGCATAGTTGTTACGCTCCTGGGCACTTGGCCCACATTTTTCTTTCTTTTCTTGTCTGATATGTACTTATATGATCACATGACCTCGACTCACATGACCGCTTACTTGTACAACAGAGTCATCTTGTCAGGAACTCCATTGTTCCCTCCTTTCATACGATCTCTATTGTTTCCTTCTTATGGTAGTCTGTGACCACCATTGTTCATGACCCCATTGTTCGGTAACCCTTATTGTTCATGACTCTATTGTTCTCCGCTTTTTGTACGCTTAGTCAGGTAGCTGCCCTTTTGTATATAAGCTGGACTTATATCCTAGAGTTGGGCCTTAAGCCTGACTTAGTTTGCAATCTATTGCGTTCAAAGTCCTTGTTGCTTGACAAGCTATTTCTCTTCTTTATTTCCTTGAAATTATCTTCAAATCCTTGAAGATACTTTCCCCTCCTCTTTATCTTCACCCAGACATTGGTCTTGACAACCCTCTCACTTTTATCACTTTCCAAAGCACTTTAGGTTACTAAGGGAATTATGACCCTTGTGACTTCGTCACTGCCACACACTCTATCTTTGCGCACATCGCGCCTTAAGGTCCAATAGGCCTTAACAATAGTTTTTGGTAGGCTTCCTCCCTCTAGTTTTGATTGGTAAAGGTGAGTTTAAACCTTTCTATGAAGCTGTCCCAGAGGTCTTCATCAGTTTCCAGGGCTCTGTCATCCATTGCTGCTTGGAGTTTGTGCATTTGTTCTTCTTTCCAAGCATCTACTTGGGTGCCATCCATGTAGGTGAGTAGGGTGATAACTCTGGAGAAGGGTTTCCTCATAATATCATTCTGTTGGTTGAGTGCTTTCCAGAGGTCGAAGTTGTTTATGAACCTTCTAGTCGTGCTTCTGTCTCCATTAAAAATGGGTGGGGGGTTTCCTTTGAGAGCACCATTAGAGGGATTGTGAATGATGTTAATTCTTTGTGCTTCCTGTCCAGTTTGGCCAGTAGTGACGTTAATTTCTTCCTGTGATCCTGCCATCATGGTTTGGATAGATAGCTGGGAGTGAATAGCAGCGGCTGGGGTAGTGTCAAGAGGAATTTGGATGCCTTGGTAGACTGCTGCTTCGATTTGGGGAAGAATAGGGGATTGTTCTGTGAATGGGTGGCTTCCTTGGAGGGTTGCAATGTGATGAATTCCTCCTGCAAGGATTTCCTCTTGTGGTTGCTTGATGGCAGTGTGAAGTGTTGGACTGTAATGTTCTGGATCAATGTAATGGGGGTGCTGAGGGTCTGTTTCTTTCCAAGTGCCGAGTTTTGAAGTGTGAAGTACTCCTCCTTGGTTTGTGTACCACTGGTTGTCTTTCCAGAGGTGCTTTACCCAAAAGTCTTTGTCTTCTACTTTGACAAATTCAACAACTCCGTGTGCTTTCTTTGGGAGATCGATGTAATATCTGGTGTCTTTATGTCCAGTTCCGTGGTTTTCAAAGTATGCTTTGCCTTTGATATGTTCTAGGAGATCGTCCTGTTGTCTCCTGTGAACTCTCTTGTTTTGTTCAAGAGTTCCAATAAGTACTACTGCTGCCAGGGTGTAACTGGTGTTTGTCCTATGTTTCAAGGACGTTTGAGGAAAGCCTGACTTATGTTAAGGCCTATTGAACCTTAAGGCGCGATGTGTGCAAAGGTGAAATATGCAGCAGTGACAAAATTACAGAGGGTCGTAATTCCCTTAGTAATTCAAAGTGTTTTGGAAGGTGATAAAAGTGAGAAGGTTGCTAAGACCAATGTCTGGGTGATGATAAAGAGGAATAAGAAGTATCTTCAAGGATTTGAAGATAATTCCAAAGAAAATAGTTTGTCAAGCAACAAGGACTTTTGAATGCAATAGATTGCAAACTAAGTCAGGCTTAAGGCCCAACTCTAAGATATAAGCCCAGCTTATATACAATAGGGCAGCTACCTGACTAAGCATACAAAAGAGGGGAACAATGAAGTCATGAACAATGGTCGTCACAGAACAATAGAGTCACGAACAATGGTGGTCACAGACTACCATAAGGAGGGAACAATGGAGAACATACAAAAGGAGGGAACAATGAAGTTCCCGGTAGGTCGGCTCTGTTGTACAGGTAAGCAGTCATGTGAGTCAGGGTCATGTGATCATATAAGTACATGTTGGTTAAGAAGGAAAAGAAAAATGTGGGCCAAGTGCCCAGGAGCATAACATAAAATGCAAAGTCACACAACAATTTCATCATAACCTAATGGGACACCCAGGATGTTAAGGTCCAAGGGCCTTAAAGAGGGGGGCTCCTTGAACCGCAACCACCACCAGGCGCAGTTTTCCCACGGTTGAAACCAGGGCAAGGAGTGGCGATGGCCACATGCACCAATGCCCCCCAGTATCCCAGAGAACAACCTTGTAATGAACCACACCAATAATAACCAAAAATGTGTAAAAACATGGAGATAGACATAATACATCAGAAGCGTTGTCCACCCAAGACTCATGAGATACCTGATACACTATGAGGTCATGAACCACCAAATAACACAAACTACGCTGAATAACGAACCCAACACAACCCAACATCCTGCAGACAGAATGAACACCAGTGGAAGGAAAATGAGCCAACTAAACCACCCACAATGCAACAAGCACACAGGTTGCCATGGCGACTATTCATCTGGTGGCTGACTGCATAAACGTTTTGAAGGAAGAACCATTGGATGGTTGAGAAATCATGGTGCACCAAGGTGAACAGGAAGGATGATGATGAGAGCTTCCGCCCTGGGGAAATTGATGTAAATGACAAGACTTGCATGCTGTGGGCAGCATTCTCAGAAGGACATACAAGTCAGCAATATGGATATCAGAGAAAATAGGGAAGAACGCATGGAAGGTCCAAGTCCTACCCAACGTCATTGCACAAGGTTTAGCACCATCAGGCATTATGAGGAACTCTAGCAATGAAGGTGGGACCATAGTGGATGACAATTGTTACTGGTATGTTGCTGCTTGGGGAACAACAGGAAAAAGACTTGATACAACCGGATGGACCAAGAGGAAACAACTGATGACCAAAAAAAAAAAAAGACGCACCAAGGCCCAACCTGGCTCCTCCAAATCCTTCTATCAGAATCGGTGTACTTGATCTGGGTCCTAAGGTGTGAAAGAGTTGTACAAGAGAAACCTCTCACCAATGGAGAAATCAAAGCAAGATGGCACTGTGCAATCAATGAAAGTCTTACCATCGATAAAGTAACTGCAATGAAAGTCACAAGGACTGACAAATTTATGAAACTTGTGGAAGAGACCTGGGAACCAGTACTAAGGAAAGAAGGAGAAATCCAGCAAACTGGAGGAACTGTCATGAGGTTTTAGTGGGTAGGACTGCACAGTGAGCATGCCTGTGGGGCGTGCACACATTGTGCTTTGAGTCCCACACTACCCCTAACCCAGGGGTGTGCGTAAAGGCATTTTCCCTCACATCTGGACCTCGGTCTGGCTTTAGCGTGATAAGCGGAGCTGGTCAATCCTCTCGCCGCTTATCAATTATCTCTGAAGACAAATCTATTGAAATAACTAAATAGATACAATTCAAGATAAAACGCTCTCAAAAAAAAAAAAAAAAAAAAAAAAAGAAATGATAAAAACGGCGCCACTCTGAGTCACGGGCGTGTCTCTTCACACTCCTCGTGTTGGCTGATCGAAAAGCAGTTAGTAGTCGGACCGAAGTTGGAAGGACCCTGAGGCCAGATGGGCCCAGCCATCACTGATCTTCTATATACCAATCCAATTGCCTGTACCAGTCAGTGTGATAATGGGGACATTTGCCTATATAGTCCTGCCGCTCGCCACCCGAGTTCGCTGTCAATCAACCGAGCCCTAAGCCAGGCCAATGGAACCCTTATTCGGTGAATCTCTGCTTCTAGCCTGTAAGCATGCCGCTGGAACGGAGGCCGTCAATTGGAGTTATAATGAACGTGGTTCGACGTACGTCCTATATAAAGGCCAATGGGGAGCTGAGTAGAGTTCGTGCCCCATTACAAGTTCTCCCCTTCCAGCGACATTCCTCGATATCACCATGTCTTCAATAATCAATCCATTCCCTTTGTCTTCTACGTCTGAAGCAATGATCGGGGTCGCCTTGGCTAATTACACCAGACAGACGGGAATAGACCTCACAAACGATCCACTCACAGTCCAGATCAGAAATTGCGACACCCCTAATGCGATCCTAGGTGTCCTTCAGGGCCAAGCCTGGGGATTTGAAGAAGTTAGGAATGGCGACGTCAAATTAATAGACTGTCTCAGACCTATCATTGACGGTTTGCACATGCTTTCTGCGCACCGTGCTCTCGGCGACTGTGCCACTCTTGTAAGTCGTGGAGACTTTCTATTCCCAATAGGCGCACGTTAATAAGCATTCTAGGCATTTGCGCCTGAAGAATTTATCTTTTCTGGAATCGGCCTCCTTCTTGCAGTACGTCCTCCGTTGCTATCTTTGACAGGACCCAGGTTGTTTATATTTGGGTGCATCAGGGGGCCAAGAGCGACAATAGAAGCTATGGTGCTTTCGTAGGCCTCTTTGAATGTGTTGAGGGCCTCATCGGAGGTCTTGTGATTTGTGCCTTGAGGCCCTTGACCAACCCGAACCCGGCGATGGCCGAAGCCATCACTAAGATAACAGCCGAACTACTGTCTCTACTCACTCTAGCAACTAAGCACGTCAGTGAAGGACGATTCGGTATGTCCTGCCTCTTTAGAAATCACCATTGTCCAACTTTGCCTCAGAGAACTATGCGAAACAACTCGATGAGGAAAGCGATGTTAGACTGGTCTTGCAAAGACTGGCCAGACTCACACAGGAGGAGACACGGAGAACGGCTGGCCCAATACTTGAGGTCATCTATGGCCTCATCAGTAACATGACAGTAGTTATGGAAGGTGAATATAGCTCGTTCCCCTTAGTAGACGCGTGAGCACTGAGCGCCTTTCCGATTAGGTGGCAACGCATCAATCGGAGATATCAGACCGGCCCTTGGTATGTCTGTTACGACACGCATGAATGTGCATAGGTTGACTTTGGCTCCCAGTTTCAATACATCAGACTGTGAACGAGATGGCCAGGGTGGACCGTTCGTAACACCCTCGCATCTCAGTTCTTCGTACACAAAGCTGACTTGTTTCACAGGCTATCAGCTAGAACAGGACTGTCACCGTTGGTTATCTCCTCCTGACCCATCGACAAACTACAACGTCGCTCGCAAGGCCTATCACAGTGGAACTGCTACATGGTTTATTGAAAGCGAGACTTTTCAGCGATGGAGGTCGACGGGATCCCTACTATGGATCAACGGCAAACGTACGCACATAATCTTGACGTCTTGACCGCTATTGACCGTCTCCTGCGATATTTTAGCTGGATCAGGAAAGAGTGTCTTGTGGTATGCGAAACAACCACTAATCCCTCTTGATTGTACTCACTTCCTTGAACAGTTCAACCATCATTCACAATGTCCAACTCATGCGTGAAGCGGGATTAGCCATCGTCGGATACTTTTACGCCGACTTCCGGGATCCCTCTAAGCACAGCACTCGCGGATTACTGTCTTCGTTGCTCATTCAACTCTGCATTCAATCTGATGACCTCTGTGAAATACTGCATTCACTGTATTTGGAGCACGACCATGGCCTACATCAACCCAGCGACGATGTGCTTAGAGGTTGTTTGAAAGAGATGCTCGCGGTTCCGATCCAAGGGTCACTGGCATTCTACATCATCGTAGATGCCTTGGATGAATACCCCAATTTCCATGGCTTTCCGTCACCACGTGAACAGGCACTCGAGGTCGTGAAGGATCTTGTCGACTTGAGGCTCCCACATCTGCATTTCTGTATCACCAGTCGACCTGAGATGGACATTAGAGCAGCTCTCGCACACTCACTAACCTATTGCGTATCCATTCACGACCAAATTGGACAAAATAAAGACATCGCGGATTATGTCAAGGCGGTTGTTCAGTCAGACCTGATGATGCGGGAGTGGCCGGAAGAGGACAAGAGATTGGTTATCGATACTTTGACAAAAAATGCAGGTGGGATGTAAGTGAAAATTGCCAGCTTCCTTCGTAGCGCTTCTCATTCGACGGCTTAGGTTCCGGTGGGCCCACTGTCAACTAGAATCCCTGCGTCGCTGCCCGTTACAGAGGATCCGAAAAGTTTTGGAAGAATTACCCAAAACTTTGGACGAAACATACGAACGCACGCTCCAAGGCATTGATGAGGAAAAGTGGGAATGCGCTTATCATATTTTCCAGTTCCTCACGGTAGCAGCTCGCCCGCTTCGTATCGAGGAACTCGCGGAGGTTTTCGCAATGCGAGCCAATAGGGAGACAACAGGGATCCCTGAATTCAACGCCCGTTGGCGCCCGGCGAATGCCGAGGAAGCTGTGCTTGCTGCATGCCCCAGCCTGATCACCGTTACTATCAACGTCTTTGGAGAGAAAATTGTACAATTCTCTCACTTTTCGGTACAAGAGTTCCTCACCGGAAATCGTCTCGCAAGTTCTACTCTCTCTCGCTATCATGTACTCCCACGTCACGCGCATACTTTCCTTGCCAAGGCTTGCCTCAGCATACTCCTTCGCTTGAGCACCCGCCTCCACAAGGGGAGCGTCAAGAAGATGTTCCCACTAGTGACTTATGCCGCCGAGCACTGGGTCGGCCATGCCCACCACGGCGATGCTTCCTGTCTCGTAGATGATGGAATGGAACGTCTCTTTGACGAGAATCAACCCTACTTCGCTGCCTGGCTTTGGGTATACGATATAGACAACCCTTCTGGGCGACACATGGCCCACACACACCCAGAGAAGCCGGAAGTGGCGCCGCTGTATTACGCATCATCGTGTGGTTTCCGCGGCATGGTGAAGCGCCTTGTAGATGCTCATCCACAAGATGTCAATACCCAGGGTCGTAACGGAAGGACTCCCCTTCATGTGGCGTTGCGTAACGGCCATTCCGAAGTCGCGTTGTTCCTCCTGCAGCACTGCGCCAAGGCAAATGTCAAGGACAGCCAGCACCAAACTCCGTTACATATAGCATCACAACAAGGATACACTGAGGTCATTCGGTCCCTGATCACCCACGGTGTAGATGCGAACGCAGAGGACAGAGGAAATGAGACACCGCTATCTCTGGCGTCAAGATATGGAAGATTGGATGCCATACTGTTGCTATTGCAGCATGGCGCCGATGCAAATCATCGGGGTCCATCTGGGAAGACTCCTCTTCATGTAGCATCAACAAATGGGCACCACGAGGTCACCCGATTATTGCTGAATAACGGCGCGGATCCTAACGTGCAGGATCGTTATCTTCAGGCCCCACTACATCTAGCGTCGGACAGGGGATGTCTCGTCGTCGCAAGCGTATTAATCGAACATGGCGCCCATGTTGACGCCAAGGACGGGCGTGGGTGGACTCCATTACACATGGCGTCGTCAGGTGGGCAAGTGGAGGCTGCGCGGCTGTTATTGGAGAATGGTGCAGATGTAAACGCGGAGGAACAAGATGGCTGGACCGCGTTGCACTTGGCGGCATATAATGGACATCACCGAGTTGTGGGTCTCTTGCTACAACGTGGTGCGGATCCTCATACGCAGAATAAAGAAGGAAACACAGCGTATCAGGTAGTATCGGAGAGTAATGCCGCAGCTCAGGCTGAAGCGGTGCAACTTCTGCTACAGAACGACTAAATGAAATGGGAAATAGGGCCTTCTGGCGTCTGTAGGATTACAATTTTAATAAACATGACGTGCGAGTGTTAATCAAGGTGTTCCTCAGGACCACACTCTTTAGTCCCTTATGAGTTTTACTTTTGTACTTTGGTAGGCCGAGATCAAAGGATAATTGTTGATCTAGCGCCTTGTAGTGCCAGTGGCCTCGTTGAGAATTTCGTTTTACGCTCGGCCTTCTTTCTGGTGCCATCTATCTTCGTTTCAATTTCTCCGATACATTGGACAAGAAACGAGGGTCGCATAGCGGGAGGGAGGAGTCGACGTATCCTCAATTCATTTTACGTCTTTGACAAAGCACCAATAATACGGCGTTCAGTCATGGCAATGTACGTTACCCGGTAGCCTGGACGTGGAGGTGGGAAAATTATGGACGCATCATCAAGGGACGTGGATATAGAGGCTGAAAAGTTGTAACTAAGAAGCGAAGGTCACGATGCGAGTCGGATTCAGTTGGTGCATCCGAGACGTGCATCACCCAACCAAGAAAAGACTCGGAGGTGTGCCCTGCCAATGTCCTGTCTAAGTAAATATCAAGATTTAAGAAAACAGGTTATGTTATAATCAAACGGCCACCCTTGGATGGTGATACCATTGTCGTGTCGTCTGAGTCGGTCACGGTGGGAATCATCTGGTAGACTAACCATGACTACAGTGACTGAGTATACAGTAGGACGTTGCAGTGTCACCGTGACCACAACAAGTCTGAGCCTCTGTTTTACTTCGTCCAACTTGATGTGTTTCTTTCGCGCCAGTGTAGACTCGGATAGCCATGACGAGGGTCACGAGGCCTCGTCGGAAACAGGGCGATGTATGTAATGGGCGTTCTGTGATAGTATGCATGACGTTGACGGGGCTTATTGACTCCGTGCAACTGAGCTAATCCAAGATTTGCCAACGTTTTACAGCTGCCCCAGAGCAAAGTCCCGTCTAACCCATGTCGGCTATTTCTCGTCGAAGTCTACCGATCTAGTGATACGCCAGCACCGACTCTAGGCCTGAGCTAGGCCGAACCGGGCTATGAGTGACAGAGTGACAGATGAGATGGATTTGGGGCCGACCTTATAGGATGTCAGGCTTGAGAGCTTGAGCCCTTGGACTGCCCTAGGCTTTTTGATGTAGACAAGCTAACCATTGTGATCGGCCACAAACGGTCTCATCTGCCGAGTAGCATCTCACGGTAATGTTGGACAGTGACGACCGCGTCCACCACTGGCATCTCCCGTAACCCCCAAGCGGCTGTTGGTATTGCCCTCTGAGCATGGCTACGTCAACTCCAAAGCTCCTTCTACCCCGAAAGCGTGGGCATATAACTCGGGGGGGGGTTGGACTCGACCAAACCATATTTGGACGAACTGCGTCACGATACTTGCATGTAGAAGAACCGGTACATGCGAGGTGCCTACTCGGGATCTCAGTCCATAATGGGTGCCAACCAACGAGGAAGGACAGACCCTACAGTAAAGCCGGCAGATGACCTACAAAAGGGGCCCTGCCAGTGGCGACTGTATGGCGGTGAAACACGAGATTAGCCTCATTAGGTAATAGCCTGGAACACAGCAACTACAGCAACACAGGAGGTCTTGGCACCACGACCACAGTCGTCTCCACACCACCCTCCACACCTTCCCACAATCGTGAGCGCCTTGGCCTAACCGATTATGCCAACACCGATAGCCACAACCACATTGTTGAAGCATGTCTCACGGGTCAAAGCTTGGGCCAAAGGTGTTTAAGAACTCCGAAGCCACCGACGGCGACGGCCACCCCTCCATGTCTTCTACTAACGTCAACCAACCTGTTCGTGAGTCCTAATATTGGATCGCCTTCCTTCTCGCTCATCGACGGGATCCTTTCCAGCTACTCTCACTCGCAGGTCGCCGGTGTTCGAGCTGGCCGCATACGGCGTCCCTCCTGTGGCCAGTGGTAACGTCGGCGAATCAGTCTGTAAGTGCTAGTATCTCTCCAACTTTGACGTTGTTTCGCCTAGTTAAATAGTTTCCTGTCCAGCTTCTCACCACTGGGAGCCGGAACGCGAGCCAGTTGACATTTCTCCCTCTGTAGCTACTGGTAATGTCGGTGTATCAGTCTGTGAGTACCGGTTTCTCGCTTCCTCCTTTTATTTAACTCATTGACCATTCCTGTTCAGCCCCTCCCCGTTGCAGGTCGCCGAGGCATGAAGAGCCCATTTACGCTGTCCCTCATGTGGACCTTACTTGTATGGGAGAAACCGTCTGTGAGTATTTGCATCTCCCCGACTTGACTTCTTCCCTGTAACTCATTGGCCGTTCCTGTCTAGCCTCTCTCAGTCACGGGTTTCCCATGCTGGAGGCACCTACTTATGGTGTCCCACCTATGGCTGGTACGACGCCTGACCAATTAGTCCGTGAGTACCGGCATTTACCATAGCTCGATTTGTTTACTCTCTCTCGGGCTCACTAATTGGTCTTATCCAGCTCCTCAGCTCAATTTTATCCCATCGGAACAAATCGACAACAAATTTGACCCCCCGATAAGCAGAATCAAGGATTCTCTCGCGTCTCTCAAGGAGGCAACCGCCCAGGCTGAAAGGATTCCCTATATCTCGCCACTTGCGGGCGTCCTCCTCCAGGCGCTGACGATGCGAAATGTCAGTGTTCGACTACTCTCATAATGATGATGTTTCCTACAAGTAAATCAACAGGAGTCGACGCTGCACCAGGAAAAGTGGGATGCGGTGAACGAAAAACTCGGGAAGGTTGCTAGCCTGGTGAGCGACGTCGGGACGGTGTGCGAGGACAATAACCTGGAGGAGAACGATCTTCCGCGTAGCCTGTACACAGTCTTTCAGACCCTCGAATCGTACGCCATGCATTCCGGATACTCTTATCATTATCTGACCATATCTAAGCGAACTCGGTCCAATTGAACACGCAATCAAACAGAGCAACAAAGTCGGCTTTATCAGGAGTGTCTTTCTGGGCACGTATTTGCGACGGAAGGCCAAAGCGTATGATGATAAGCTTTCGAACGTGCTTCAATTATTCCAGGTTTGTTCCCAATTCACTACCTACGTCACTTGCCTAACCCACTGCCTTCAGGCCACCTTAGCTTTCGATCCACACTTCGTACCATTCGCTGAACGAATCAAGGTGTACATCCTCCCAGTATTACGAATCATAATTTATTAACATTTTCTATAGGTAGACGCCACCAACGTGAATGCGCGTTACGACGAGAATCAGACTCCGTTACATGTAGCATCGCAACTCGGACACATCCAAGCCATGCACTCGCTAATCGAGCGCGGTGCTAATCTGAACGCGGAGAATGAAGACAAGGAGACCCCTCTTTTCCTCGTGTCGAGAAATGGAAACGAGGAGGCTACACAACTTCTCCTACGTTGCGATGCTGAGGTGGATCACCAGGATCGGGAAGAAAGGACACCACTCCACGGCGCATCTGAAAACGGACACTATTTGGTCACGCGGTTGTTACTCAAATTCCGAGCAAATTCCGACGCAAGAAATGTGTATGACTGGACCCCATTACACCTAGCGTCACGGACAGGAAAGAGTACTGTCGCCAGGGTCCTCCTCGAGTGGGGCTCAGACGTAAATGCGCTGAACGATTGTGGGTGGACCCCTTTGCACATAGCATCACAGAAGGGGCATCTGGGTGTTGTGGAGCTGTTACTCGCCAATAACGCTATGATGAACACCCAGGACGTGTGTGGCGAAACGGCGTTACACTTGGTGGCATATTATGGACATTTTGCCGTTGCGGAACTCTTGATCAATCATGGTGCGAATGTGCGTATACAGAACAATGACCGCAAGACGCCCTTAGACTTAGCAAGGAGAGAAGCACACGAGGCTGTCGGACGATTACTCGAGGCTCGAGGCTGAGATTGGAGAACGCGAGACGGTCATTTTCTATAATAAGTCATATGGGTTTTGAAGATAATGTATTTTCCTCCGTTCTTATATATAATCTACCAGATATATATTACATCGTAGTTTACGATCGCGTTCTATGTGTTATCAAACCATAATACTATCAATCCAATATTCTCGTGAATTGAGATGCGCCCATTGATCAGGGTTTGTCCACCGAATGCACCCAGTATGCACCCAAACGCTTGAAGGACACGGAGACGCAGTCTCCAAAGCTGTTCAACTCAGCGGTGCAATTACATGCACCGCGACTACCACGTGGATTTACTGGGGTGGTGTTCCATCAGCATGCCACCCTGTACGGGTGCGGGCATTCCGGCCGTTTTCCGCACTACGGCCCTACGGGCGCCGGCGCAAAGAAGCACCAGGCGCTGCGCTCGACGGGCCGAAAGGGGTAAACGTCACCCAAATGGGGTTAGGATACATGATCTCGGTGATAGCCGGACTCACCCAAGTGACCTGCCAACTTCAGTCTCCGGTCCACCATAAAAAGGCAAGGCCAGTCGGCGTGTCGCCATTAAATGCAGGGGTGATGCCGTTATCCTGTGTTCTGGAGCGCCTGATGTATTGTGTGGGAACGTCCATTCATAAGGCTGCGCACGGCATCATGTGTCCCAAATATCCGTAGCTCCTCTGTTCTACTCTGTCCAACGTCGACCGGGATGGTTTTCTGTTGTGGACTCGGCGGAAGTCGCTCCAAGGCTCCATCTAGCAAGCATTTCGATGGAAAGGCGTTCTGCGATCATGTGCACGATATTGGTCGGGCTTATCGGCACCGCGCAATCGAACTGATCAAGATTTGCCAACGCTTTTCTGCAGCGTCGGAGCAAAGTTTCCGCCAAGATACAGCGTTGACCAGGTATTTTCTCCTTGCTAACCGTACATCCAGGCTCTGACGGACCTCCAAGTGCGCTA
>Ga0307510_10002413_pt1 | contig 21198 bp, 17 predicted proteins | sample 12_EM_MG_FD_207224 | JGI IMG/M metagenome (GOLD analysis project Ga0307510, IMG submission 207224) | Populus trichocarpa ectomycorrhiza microbial communities from riparian zone in the Pacific Northwest, United States - 12_EM | ecosystem: Host-associated > Plants > Roots > Unclassified | place... | reverse complement strand
GCTTTAGAATCGCACACCGCGAGCCCCACACCTTCCTAATTTACCTTAGCCATTACTGTCGAACGTCACTTGCTGTCGCGCACATAGAAACGGTTCAGTAAGATTTTCTCCGCTTTTGGTTCCCCTTCCAACTCGTGATAGCGTAAGTCGGGAGGGGTGCGAGTAAGATCAGCGTGATGGTGCAGGCGATGTTAACGATATTGGCGGCGATATCGGCGTTGATGATGCGGGCATTGTCGCCGTTGCTGCCGTTACTGTGCATCGGCGTTGATGGTGCGGACGTTGTTGGCGGTGATGGGTAGTAGTGGCTTCGACAGAGTTACAATTCTGGAGTTGGATGGCGAGTGGATGATGTATCAATGAGACACCCGCCTTATACACCTGCAAGACAGGTTCGAAGAGGGCTGGCAAGCAAGCGGATTCAGGTTGGTGGGCCATATCGCGAGTAGGAAAGAAAGGGAGTCTCTGGGAGCGAGATTGGTTAGCTGGGAGGAAATGATAGCGAGAGAGTGGGATGTCGTCCCTAGGTCAAGGCAGTGACAGAGTGAGAAAATCAGCGGCGGAAGCCGCAGACGGGATTGTGAGAGCACGCGTTGACATTCCAACTAACTGAAATGTCAGACAACAGCAGGGGTGGGGAAAAATAAAATCATATTTTGATAAGAAGCAAACGGTTAAAAGGGCTTGTATACACGGATAGAACACAAAAGAGGCAGTGGTCAGTGTTTATGATGTTCATGTGTTCATGGCTGCTGATACGAGACACGTGTGGAACTATGTTTGATCGTGTTTGGTCATGTTTCGGTTCGGAACGGTTGTTTATCGACGTTTATCGTTTATGTCCACACCTTTCCTTTCGAGGTGATACATTGATCGACATCTCTCCGACATCACCGACAGCACCACTCAGATCATCAGAGAGGCGTAAGATCAGAGCTCGCACAGCAGAGCCGTTCCCCCTCGCTCCTGAAATCTCTGAAAAAAAATCAAATCTTGTCCCTGGTGACCTCATCTCGCAAAACCTTAGTGCATACAACAGCAAACCTGGCGTAGATTCAAGTTTCCGATGTCCCAGACTTTGGTGTGTAACCCGGATGGAGGCTGATTCGTCTGAACTTCAAACCGCAGGTCCTCTACCTCTCGGGAGACGGAGATCCGCTCTGGTCAGTATTAGGAAGGATTCAGATGAACTGATTCCGACGGGTACGTTTACCAATTCCTATCGAATTCCTCTTATCCCTTATATATATATTTTACCCCATTTCATCGCTCGCTGGTGCTGATAGGGTCTCGATGGTTGAATTGACGACTTCCAGCATACACGCTTTGGAAACACCTCACACTGCTTCGAGTCCTCACTACTCCCGTCCTCGTCATCCCCTGTCGGCAGTGCGGACCTCATGGTACCCGGCGCTGCGCGCGAGATTGCCAAGCGAAGCTGCCCAACGTCCTGAGAGTATCCCGCTTGCGCAGTCGTGCAGGTGCTCCCGGACGCGTCTGCGGGCTCCCTCGTCGGCGTCGCAAAGTTCGCGCGGGACGCACGGGGGCCGCCCCTCGCTGTGGGCCGCATGACCATCAACTCTGAGAAGTTCAACCAGAGCGTCACGAAAGGGTATGCGGTCATTGCTCTCCACACATGGGAGGATTATCTATGGCCAATCAAGTCCAAGGGCGAGCCACCAGAGGCAGTGCCCGTGTCAGCCATGGGTGACCAGGATGTTGGTGTTGGGGATGGTGGAGGTGCGAATGGTAGCGACGTTGGTGCTGACGCCCTGTCTGGCTCTGGCTAGGATCCCGTTGGGGATAAGCCAGCTAACGTGAAGGATGGGCCGCGGCTGGTGCCGAGGAGAAGCACACGCCAGAAGGTAGCGTCCCTGGTTCACGTCTACTCTCCTGGTGCCCGGCTCATCATTACTAGAGGTATATACCCGTCTACGCGCCGCGCTCTTGCAAGCCCTACGAATAACTCTCGCTGGCTCCCGTCTTCTGCTTTCCCTATGCCCATCACAATGCTGTTTGACGGGGCGCACCAAAATAGGCGCGAAAACCTCATCGAGCCATGCAAAGACCACCTGTTTGTCTTCGTCTGAAAGGTTCGCCCAGTCGATCTTTTCGATCTTGGTGATCTCGCCAGGGACCTTTGAAGCTCATTGGAAGATGCACTTCTAGGCGGTGGGGGTGGTGGCTTTGCTGAAACACGCCACCAGCTCCTGTTAACGTACCAGGCCAAAGGCATCGGCGAGCGAGGCAGCGGATGAAAGTTTGGATAAAATTGATACAGTTGTCTTGATAGACTTCATGATTTTATCACTTCCTTGCAAATCCCCGAAAGCGCATGCTTGATCTTGCAAAAGTCCAGTAATGGCTTCGACGGAGCCGCAATTCTGGAGTTTGATGGCGAGCGGGTGTTGTGCCAATGAGACGCCGGCCTTCTTCTCATACGCCTGCTAGGCAGGTTCGAAAAGGGATTGAAAGCGAGCGGATTCAGGCTGGTGGGCCATATCGCGAGTAAGGGAGAAAAAGGTTCTCTGGGAGGGGGAATAGTTAGCTGTGAAAAAAATGATAGCGAGAGAGGGATGTGTGTGAATAGAGGAAGGATATGGGGAAGGCCAATTGCCCTTGCTACTGTATCGATGGCTTACAAATTCCACCACGTACGCAATACGCAAGATGATTGCTTCAAATAGTTGGGTGCAAGTTTGAGTCGAGCTGCCAGACTACATCTGGAGGGGCTGCCTCACCTGCACGAGACGTTTGAATGGCGTAGCTGGCGCATGAGGGTGAACACACCAGTCGTCCCTACGTCAAGGCAACGACAGTGAGATCGTCCGAGGCGGAGGCCTGGAGTGTGAAAGACATTTTGACACGCATGATTCACTGGCACATTCCAACCAAGAGTCCAACTAACATTTAGATGTCAGACAAGAGTCGGGGCAGGGAAAGTTCGGGAAACACGAAGGCATATTTCGGTAAAAAAAGTGAATGATTATAAGGCTTATATCCACGAATGGGAAAACGCGATCAGCGTTTGATATTCATGGCTGACTCCTTGGCTGGCCTGGCATGAGTTGTGGGACGTTTGATCGTGTTTGGTCAAGTTTTGGTTCGCCAGTTTGGATTATTGGACTCGGATCACCCCGGACGCTCGGGAGAGTGACGAACTAACAGTTATTCCTGAAAATCCCTCTCGTTGAACACTCCTTGAACATTTGGGGCATTTCGCTTGACCCACCATCGGTGACGCGTATCATGCTACACGTGCATAAAAGGTCATGAGGCGCTTCCAAGCACGATGAATTAGCAGTCAACCTGAACAACAAGATTCCAAGTCGTCCACACAGCCAACCAGTTACAGTGTCATATCTTCCGCTCAGGCTCAGACGTGATAGGCAGCAACCCATGTCTTACACCGAGAATGCCGATAATTCAAAACAAAATTCACAACCTTTTTATGCATCGGGTCCGAGTCATGACTCCGAATTTACTCTCGGCATTAACTAAGGCTCAGGCTCACCTGATGTGAACTAGAACTTATCGTCGGCTATCGATATCGACATCAGTGACTTTTCATAATTTCATTTACCGACCAGAAGTGTTTTTTCCATGACCCCCCGTTTTCTCATCTACTTCCACGTCCCAAGTATCTATATGCCTCGAGAGGGACATTCCCTCTTCATACTTGTGATGGCTTTGTCGTCGGCGAGGCCTCTCGCAAGGCGCCTCCGTTGGGCGAAGGATCGAAGCGCACCATCCTCCCAGGCACGCCCTTTGTTAACGAGATATTACGCCTCTAGTGGACTGCATGTAGGTGCCCACGAAATTTCAACGGATGATAGACGCCCACCTGCTAACATCACATCCCTCGCCGCTGTGGCGAGAATACTTGATTCTTGTTATCCAAGTAGAGACCGATATTCTGAGCACATGTTCCGTGAATCAGTCCGTGCCGCACATCGACTTCAGCCCAAAAATCCAGATGCCTCCAAGGTCAAGTTTTGTAACGGCCCGTGTGTTCTCAGCGGGCCAACGAACGGAGTCCCACCAGTGTATGTCGCATTTCGTCACTTTTAAGGTACAGAGGGCGGTTTACATCGTAGAGATTTTACATAAACAATTAACACTAATTATCATGGCAACCACAGGAGTTCGTTTAAGATACCTTACCCCCTGTACATTCACAATTCTGAAAAGCTCTCCCAGCCATCGAGGAGGGAGCCAAGGTCAACTTGACCGAAGGCCTCCGTCCCAATGCTACCCAGGTCTACGTCATACCCGAAACTGGAGGAGGAATTCAAGTCCTCAGGTCCCGTCCACGGCGACCTCTCTATGACATCTCGTGTGGGGGGTGTCAACGAGCTATCTAGCTGACCGACCTCCACCCCCCAAATACTAGTATGGTCGATGTTGAGCAGACCCTGTAGTACTGCTGATGGTGGATCCTCGACAATTACTTCGGGCTCCGCGTTGTCGTTTCGCTGCTGTACAAGTGCATCGAACACCCCGTACGTTGGCAGAGTTGCTAACGGCGGGTCCAGCCCACAAGACTGTTCCACCATAGGGAACACCAACTCTGACTGTTCCATCAGCGATGACGGCTCAGCTTGCTCCATCTGCGGGGATGCCTCAGCAGGCCGCGCAATGCGTAGCACCTCGGGCGTCTTCTCTGGCAAATCCTGCCCGTGGCCCGCGGCCCAGGAGTTGCTGCAAATGGAGCCCTCATGTTCCTCTACGAATCTCCTCAATCTCGGGAGCACGAGGTCGATTAGGTCAACAGGGAGGTTCCCTAGCCCCGGGCGTTGGGCTATTTCGGCAGCCGTCGCCGTCGCCCACCGGAAAGGCGGCATGGCGGGCGTCGTTACATTGGATGATCCTGCACACGCCGTGGATGGTGTCGCCTCGCCTTGAGACGATGCCGCATGCGTTGCGCTTGTAGGTTTTGCCTGTAGCGATGCACTCTGTGTGCGGTCGCCCCGGTATGACGTGGTGTGTGCTGGCCCTCGGGAAACAATGTCTCTAGCTTTGGACTTTCCTGCTCGCGGAGCACGACGCGCGCGGACCTTGACCCGTCGGGACTGATCCAGGGTTGTCTCTGGCGACTGCTTAATTGGTTCAGCGACTAGCGCCCCAAGGGAATAGGCAGACTCGGATGTACTCACAGATCCTAGCATTGTCGGTCGGGAATGCCACCCCATGGTGGTGGGCATTCCTGCCACAACTGACTCCGCCGTTCCGGCAGGCTGGCCAGCGTGATAATTTAGCGGCATGGGCAACCTTCCAGAGGCCTGGCCCTGCGCTAATATCCTCAGTGCATTTGGAGGGAGGCTGAGGTCCAACGCGTTTGTCATGTCGTGAACGCCGAGGTAGGAACTATGCAGAGATCCTTGGGAAGAGGGCGGATGGAGTGACACCGGGTCAACGCATGAGGGAATAGGGGTGATCTGTTCGGACGCGAAGGGAAATAAGGAGGCCATTTGTGGTGGGTTACGAGTGTTGAGAAGAGTGTTGGGAGGACTCTGGTCGAGTGGGTGTACTGGGCGATTTAGGAATGGGGGTTGGAGCAGTGACGTCCTGGCTTTATACCAGATGGCATTTATACCGGCGTCGGTGTGGACATGGGACACTGCGTACAGGCTCAGAGAATAGCGCGTTATTGTCGTTTAGAAAGGGTTTGCGCTTGGTGCAATGTTACAGTAAGCAAGCGGACTAAATTGTGACTTGTGGCGAGAGTATTCCTTGTCCGAATCAGGAAACCTTTCAGCGTCTTAACGTGTCCTAATGTCCTTAGCGAGCGAAAGCAAACCTTAAGCGAGCCCGAAATTGCAGTTTAAGGCTCGCTAAAAGGTCTAAGGGGCCAAAAGGTTTCCTGATGCGGCGGCGGCCGCCCCTGGGTGAATCAGCGGCTTTCTGAAATGCGTTTAGGGTGTCGGAATAATGGAAATGTGTCCATCGCCCTGCGGGGCTTACTCCCTGCTAGTCACCCGCAGAGCCATTGTTCGGGTCGGACCAACGCGTACAAAGCTCAAAGGTGGTGAGACGACAAATCAAGCCACACGCGTGGGTGGCAGAGCATTTGAGTCCTGTTTGTGGAAAGGTCCTCATCAAGCGTTCCCTCTGGCGTCCGGTTTTTCAGTCCACATCCACCCCAGACTTGTTGGACATGTAGACTTCTCAATCGGCCTGGTCACATCACACACCGCGTGTCTCACCAACCCGTCAATGCACTCCCACCTAGGTACCGCTGTGTGCTTTACATCCCAACAACCTACGCGATACGGCTCATACTTAAATGGCTTGTCACTGGCATAGTGACCTGTCCGTGACATGAACTTTGAGATTCGAACTCGAAGAAACGCAACCCTAGACAACGTACAAACACTACTACAGTCATATGCCAAGAAAATACCAGCACTCACAGATGATATTCCTATCAGAGACCAGATTCCACGCCTTTGAACTTGATCCGACATGAGAATATTTTCTCGCATCAGAATAGAGATTTTGAGACCAAATACCGCGTACTTACCTCGGAAGTGTCACTTCGCTAGGTATGCCAGGTTCCCTCAGGTGGCTTTTTTGACCTGAGCGATGACCGATTTCACCTTGACGTGACTCTGCGTATCAGGATCGATGTTATCGGCAAAGGTGACGTCGGTCCCAGGACCAAATATCAACGCGTGAGTTGATCCTCCAATGTGGAACGTTCCCAGCGCGTCGCCCGCCTTAACACGGTCACCTGCAGAGACCGTGAATTCGCAACTCGATACCTCCCACATGCCAACCGCGATGAAGCACATAAGACCGATGTCCGAGTTATCCGCATGAATGAAGATCAGAGCACGAGTGGCGGCCATGGTAAGCCAGGACTGAGAGCGGACGATGGCACCATAGCGGGAGCCTGGGTCCTGGTCGGGGTCGTCTTCGTCCGCACCATCGTCGGGCAAGACGGCGTAGTAGCTTCCGGGGACGAGGACCGTCTTGAGGATGACGCCATCAACCGGAGAGTTCCAGCGATGGTAGTCCAGAGGGCTGAGGAATGCCTGGTAGACGGTACCATTGACGAACTTGTTCGCGTACGTCTCATCGCGGTTGAGCATGTCGTAGAGTGAGTAAGACTGCCCCTTGAGCCAAAAGCGGTCGTGGTCCTTTACTTGACGGACGATGCGATACACATACGATTCGCATGCGCTGTGAATGAGACTCTTGTCATCGTCGAAGTCAACAGGGCGGGCGTCTGCTTGGACCTCCCGGGCGAAGAACGCATCAAAGGTATCATAACCGCGGTTGACAGCGTCCGGGTCGGGGCAGACGTAGGTGTCATTGAAATTGCCGCGATCGTCGGACTCGAGAGCCTCTAGGACTTGTGGGCTGAACCACCCGAGTTCTTCGTCCGTGAGCGAGCTGTTGGAGTCCCCATTGGGGTCGGTCAGGTACGTGTACCAGGAATTGAGTAGAGCCTTCATCGCTTCGTTGAATTTGGATTTGCGGAAGAGGTCATAGCCAGCAGATGTGTTGCTAAGAAGGTCGAAGAAGAGACCGATGAAAGCTACGACAACTTCGGTTACGACATTGCCATCGATGATGACGGATTCGATCCTCGGGGGCTTAACGATGGTATCATCGAGGAGAAAAAGCAGCGCGTCAAGGTCAGGGACCTGAAGTAAATCGTCAGTGCTGGTAGTAGACTTGCGATATAAACTATGGGACATACTTCGTTCTCCTCTGGGGCCTGGAGGAAAACCTGATTGAACAAATCGAGCATCTCGGCATCGGACTCGATAGCGTCCTTGAATGCTTGAACAGCTGGGGTGTGTTCCTGCGCCCCCTGTTCGTTGCGGCGAGAAATATCCTTGAGACAGCGGCGAGTGTAGTGTTTGTAGAACTCGGGATGGGCGGGGATCCATCCGTGGTAACCGTGACGTTTCCTGTTGGTTGCGCCAGACGACATTGGCCTAGATAACCGGACATCGGTCTGAGTGCTCACAGAAAAAGTATGAAGGCATACAGTGATTATTAAATACTGGTTTGCAAAACGAACAAGAGTAGAAGGGCGAGAGGTGGCCTGCGGTGTTGATGGAAATAGTTGGTCATCCCTCCCAAGCTTTTAAGAAGAGGACTAGCCGCCTAGTCACCGCTGGCTCACGGCCATCTGACTGACCTTCTACTACAAGCTACGTAGTACAACTGCACCACAATAGCTCCGATAGCTTGTCCTCATTCGTAAATCATTGGTCCCACGACACAGCACCGGCAGACCTTCTGAGAGTCGGCGACAAGGCAAGTAGTCGGACAGCGCCCAAAAGATGTCTCCAGTGCTCAGAAAACGCACCGCAGGCCGCGAAATATTGTATAATGCTTGGTCCGCAATAGATGCGTCTTGTCTTCTGACCAACCTTCTGCCACAAGCCAGGTAGCTTAACTGCGCCCTACAGGGCCCAATGACGTTCGCAAATCAAGGGACTCATTATCTTGCGGACGTACAGCGGCAACCCGTGTGGTCGAACAGTGCTCCAACTGCAAGTTCGGTAGGCAGATGACGCACCAACTAAAAGGATTGTACCCAACCGCAAAGATGGCTCAGTGATGGGTCTTGTCATCTGACTTACCTTTTGCCACAACTCGGTTCAATTACGCCACTGTGGTTCTGATGCCTTGTCTTCAGTTCGTAAATCAAGGGTCTCTTCATCTAGGCGGGCCTATCGTGACAAGCAAGGTAGTCAGACTGCGCCCTAACGGTGTGTTCGATAGTTGGATGGCGTAGCGAAGTGTTGTACTTAGCTTGTAAAGATGGGTCTTGTCATCTGACCGAAGTTCAGGCTTCTGCCACAGGCCAGGTGATTCAACTACTGATCATTCGGTGATTCGACGCATCTTTCCCATACATTGACTTCCATAATAGTGTTTGAATGTCCAGTTATATGGAACGCAAAAAGATCGCAACCGATTGCGACTGGACATTCGGTCGCGGTCCTCGGGGTTTCTAGAAGGTGTGGTTGCATCAATATTGATGCAAGAACCGCAAAGAACCAGCTGGAGCCAGCTGCAACTGGTCGTGAACGTGGGGTATGAACCACGAGTTGTAGGGAGGGGGCGTCATCGTGGTCATGTAGATGGGCAGAAACGGGGGAGGGGCGGGTAGGGACAAAGTAGTATTGTCATCAGCGGAGCTCTAGGGTTTACACACACTCTGTGATGCCTGAAAAATATCGTCAATCCCATACCTAGGATGATGACGCGGAGAACTCCGACTCGAACATGGGAGAGCCGAATGTGCGGGAGTCGAGACGCATAGATTGGGGTGGGACGCTACCGGTTGCAGACGTTGCCTTTGCCTTTGCCGAAAGTACTGACAGCGTCAAGCTCGCTGGCGCGGCTGAGAAAGCTGCTGCCGCCAAGCCCGAGGCGTTGGTGCTCAGGATGCGTGGCAAGTTGCAAGAACGTTGACTGGTGGCGAGTGCAGGCACAAGGAGTCGCCGCGAGGGGTGGACCCCACTACCGTGAAGAGACACAGCAGAGAAGGGGCCTGGCCGCCTTGAAGAGCATTGCTCCTGGACCTTGGAGGGAAATTGCCAACATTGAGGGGGAGACGCTGTGGGAGGTGCTTCTTAATTCAAGTTGAAGTGGCCGTTTGAGGTCAGCGAACAGAAGCGACCACGGGCGATGTGGCTCAGCGACGAAAGGTAATTTGGCCACTTGAAGAACTAGTCAGGAGCAGTACTGAGAACAGAGAAACAATTACACAACTTTTGCCATGTCCCCACCGTCCGGAGTTGTCATTTTACGGGTGAATTATCCTACTGTAGTTTTGATGCCCGTCGCCTCGGTGTCACGTGTGTTTGTACATTGTTTGCACCTCGTGCCCATGACTGCCAACTTGTTTTCGGACCGGACTTGGCCGATACTGGTTCCCGTGTGCTGTTTATGCGACAATTTTCGTAGGGATCTGGTTTGATGCTATTAATGGACTATTAGTGTGGAGTTTCCAGTACAGTTGTCATCGACCACATGGCTTATAACCAGTTTAAAGTTCGATGAAGTAGTCACTTTGAATCATAACACAATACATGACTGCATTCACGAATCTGCTTCACCCACAACCATCACTTAGCTCGCTTGATGTTAAAGAAACCGTTTGGAGATACAAAGACTCGGACATCAAGTATCCCCACACCTTTCCAAGCGATAGTTGGTTGACGTCTCTCCAAGGCCACCGACAGCAACCCTCAAACCAGAGCCCGCGCAGTAGAGAGGATTCGCCTCGCTCCTGAAATCGCTGAAAATCTCTGCTCCGATGGCCTCCTCTCGCAAAAATTTGGCGCATATAACTGCGAACCTGGCGTAGGTCCAAGTTTCCGATGTCTCAGACGTTGGTTTGCCCGGTGGTGGCTGATTCGTTTGAAACCTCCAAACCGCGTGGTCCTCTACCTCTCTGGAGACAGGTATCCGCTCTGGTAGTGTTGGTTGGGAAGGGTTCAGATGACCCGATTCCGACAGGTACGTTAACAATTCCTATCAAATTCCACCTATCCCTCATCTTTTTTACCCCCTTTCATCGCTCGCTGGTCAATGGTTGAATCGACGACCTCCACTATACACGCTTAGAACATCCCACACTGCTCCCAGTCCTCAGACTCCTCACTACTCCCTCCCCCGTCATCCTGTCTTCGTCGGCGGTGCATCCCTCATGGTACCCGGCGGCGCGCGCAAGATTGCCTAGCCGAGCTGCCCAACGTCTTGGGAGTATCTCCCTTGCGCAGTCGTGCAGGTGCCCGCGGACACGTCTGCGGGCCCCTTCGTCGGCGTCGCAAAGCTCACGCGTGACGCATGGGGGCCACCCCTCGCTGTGGGCCATATGGCCATCGACTCCGACAAGGTCAACCAGAGCGTCACGAAAGGAATGCGGTCATCGTTCTCCACACATGGATGCACCATCTATGGCCAAGCGGGTTCAAGGGCGAGCCACCAGAGGCCGTGTCCGCGTCAGTAATGGGTGGCCGGGATGCTGGTGTCGGCGATGGTGGAGGTGCGGACGTTGGCGGAGACATTGGTGCTGACGCCCCATTATGGGCCCGTGGCAGGTGCTGAGGAGAAGTTCACGCCGGAAGGTGGCGTCTCTGGTTCATGTCTACTCTTCTGACGCCCGGCTCATCATTACTAGAGGTATCTACTCGTCTACGAGCTGCGCTCCTGCAAACTCTACAAACGATTCTCGCTGACTTCCCGTCTTCTGCTTTCCCTATGTCCATAACACTATACGCCCGCACATGCTCCCCGCGCGACCCTTCACGTAGACAATCACCACGCCTGTTGATATCAAGCATTCTCAGTTCAAGTCGCTGTCCGCCTTCTCACCCACCGCAGAGAAACTCAAGCTGAAAGATGCTCGGCCGGATGTCGTTGTCGTCGCAGTGTATCCGACACATGCAGATGTCGTCGCCCATCGACTCCACCCTACCGTCGGGGAGGAAAACGAGCGGAGGAATGAAGCAAGTTGCTGCCGTGGTAAATGCTGAGAAACGTATGACCGTGGCGGAGCTATGGAAGCCACACCTCGGTACTTTGCCGCTCTTCGAGGACCTGGGACTCGAGGAATGTCACATTCCTACACTGACCACCTTTTTTCTCCGCTGATGGTCGCCAATGTCGCTACAGCACGGGCACTCTGTCCACCCTCGCCGAGGTCAAATCCGCGCTACTCGCATACACCGAGAGGCACGATCTTATCAACCGCGCGGAGCAACAGTACCCGAACGTCAACGCCGACGCGGTCTTCTCCGCCGCGCTGTACGGCTCCCCGAATTCAAAGGGCGCAATTCCCGTTCCAGAAGTTGCTTAGCGCGAAGAATCGCTGGGTTCCCTGTGCCGTCGTGTGCAACCCTAGGACCGCATGGCAATCGGTAGTGATGAACTGATCATAGAGAAGGGCGCACTGCGCCCAAATTGCAATAGCCACCAAGACCTGGCAGGGCCACGAGACGTGCACGCTCACAACGGAGTTCGAGCGATACCAACTCTCCTCAGATACCCTCGCCGAGGCATCACAGCTGTGTGTCTTCGACCTTAAGTACGTACTTTTGTAGAGTGTTCAGATTAAATCGTTTGTCACGATGCGTACAGTATCGCCTGTGACGGGCGGCGGACACGAGGTGATGGTACAGGGAAAACAGGTAACGACAGTACTCGAGTTACTTTGTAGCTTGGGAGCGCCAAAGAAGTGGGTCGAGGTTTCAGAGATGGCAGGTAGAAAGATGTAAAATGTCACGTAAGCATGCTCTTGAACTCCAAATAGTTCCCATAGATGAGGCCCGGGTAGAGTATTAACATAGGCAATCAGTATCTGTATAGGCCCACTTAAGTGCGGTACAATTCCTGTTGCGTTGGGAAAACCTACATCTGCGTTCTTATACTCCAAAATATAGATGAACCATGTTGTCCAACCAAGTCAAGCCCGAAGTCGAGAAGGCCCAGGGGTAGAACATCGTGATAACAGTTCCCAGTGTCACAGACAGATATATTTCTGATGTTCTCGGCACATGCCACGAATGTAAATTTCAGTGCATGGGCCCATGGGGACCTAGGAATATAAAGATTAATCGAATGCTCGAACTTCACCAGATTATATGTTTAAACCCTATCGAGGTGTCATGAAATTGATTCAGGGAATGTAGACTGCTGTTGTGGCCCCGTGCTCAATGAGGAGCTGGGCCAGAGCCACATGACCCCCTTCAGACGCCAAATACAGCGGACTCGACCCATCCTTGTCCTGGACTGCTACATCGGCGCCGTTCTCGATGAGGAGCCGGGCCAGGTCCACATGACCCTGTGAGGACACAAAATGCAGCGGAGTACACCCGTGCTGATCCTGGGCTGCCGCGTCGGCGCCGTGCTCGATGAGGAGCTGGGCCAGATCCACATGACCCCATAAGGACACCCTATGCAGCGGAGTCGACCCGTCCTCGTCCTGGGCCGCCATGTCGGTACCGTGCTTGATGAAGAGCCGGGCCAGATCCACATGACCGCGTTCGGACGCCCAATGCAGCGGGGTCCACCCGCGATCGTCCTGGGCTGTCGCGTCGGTACCGTGCTCGATGAAGAGTCGGGCCAGATCCACATGACCGCGTTCGGACGCCCAATGCAGCGGAGTCCGCCCGTGTTCGTCCTGGGCTGCCGAGTCGGCACCGTGCTCAATGAGCAGCTGAACTAGATCTACATGACCCCTTTCAGACGCCCAATGCAGCGGAGTCCACCCGTGTTCGTCCTGGGCTGCTGCGTCGGCGCCGTGGTCAATGAGTAGCCGGGCCAGATCCACATGACCCCATAAGGACACCATATGTAGCGGAGTCCACCCGTGCTTGTCCTGGGCCGCCGTGCCGGTACCGTGCTTGATGAAGAGCCGGGCCAGATCCACATGACCCCCTTCAGACGCCCAATGCAGCGGAGTCCACCCTTCCTTGTCCTGGGCTGCTGCATCGGCGCCGTGTTCGATGAGGAGGTGAGCCAGATCCACGTGACCCCCTTCGGATGCCAAATGCAGTGGAGTACACCCGTACGTATCTTGGGCTGTGGCATCCGCGCCGCGCTCGATGAGGAGCCCAACCAGACCCACATGATCCCCTGAGAGTGCCCGATGCAGCGGAGTCCTCCCGCGCTCATCCTGGGCTTCCGTTTCGGCGCCGTGGTCAATGAGGAGCTTGGCCAGGTCCACGTGGCCCTTTGAGAACGCCCAATGCAGCAAACTCTCCCCGTGCATGTCCTGGGCTGCGTCGGCGCCGTGCTCGATTAAGAGCCCGGCTAGATCCAGATGACCCCCTGAGAGCGCCCGATGCAGCGGAGTCCGCCCGAGTTCGTCCTGGGCTGCCGCGTCGGCGCCGTGGTCAATGAGGAGCTGTGCCACATCCACATGACCCCGTGAGGATGCCCGATGCAACGGAGTCCACCCTCCCTCGTCCTGGGCTTCTGCATCGACGCCGTGCTCGATGAGGAGCCGAGCCAGGTCCCAATGACCCTCATCAGACGCACAATGGAGCGGAGTCCACCTGTGCTGGTCCTGGTCTGCTGCGTCGGCGCCGTGCTCGATGAGGAGTCGGGCCAAATCTACATGACCCCCTGAGGACGCCTCATGCAGCGGGGTCGATCCGAGCATCTCCTTGGCTGCCGCATCCGCGCCGTGCTTGATGATGAGCCGGGCCACATCTACATGACCCCGTGAGGATGCCCGGTGCAGCGGGGTCGACCCGTGCTCGTCCTGGGCTGCCGCATCAGCGCCAAGCTCGATGAGGAGTCGGGCCAAATCTACATGACCCCCTGAGGACGCCTCATGCAGCGGGGTCGACCCGAGCATCTCCTTGGCTGCCGCATCCGCGCCGTGCTTGATGAGGAGCTGGGCCACATCCACATGACCCCGTGAGGATGCCCGGTGCAGCGGAGTCCACCCGTGCTCGTCCTGGGCTGCCGCATCAGCGCCAAGCTCGATGAGGAGCCGGGCCATATCCACATGGCCCCCTAAGGACGCCCGATGCAGCGGAGTCCACCTGTGCTTGTCTTCGTCTGTTGCGTCGGTGCCGTGCTCAATGAGAACCCGGGCCAGGTCCACATGGCCCCATTTCGCCGCCCGATGCAACAGAGTCCACCCATGCTCGTCCTGGACTGATGCGTCGGCGCCGTGTTCGATGAGGAGCTGGACCAAATCCACATGGCCCCCTTCGAACGCCGAATTCAGCGAAGTCGACCCGTGCTTGTCCTGGGCCGCTGCATCGGCGCCGTGCTCGATGACGACTCGAGTCAGGTCCACGTGACCCCCTTCGGATGCCGAATGCAGTGGAGTCCACCCGACCTTGTCCTGGGCTGCCGCATCAGTGCCGCGTTTGATGAGGAGCCGGGCCAGATCTACATGACCCGCTGAGGACGCCCAATGCAGCGGAGTCCACCCATCCTTGTCCTGGGCTGCCACGTCGGCGCCGTGCTCGATGAGGAGCCGTGCTACATCCACATAACCCACTTGTGAATTTAGATGTAAGGGCGTTTCTCTGCCAGTGAAACTTTGAGAGTTTACATCCTCTGAGTGCTCAACGGCTAAGAATTTTACAACGTCGATTAGGCCGCAAAACGCAGCATAATGTAATGGGGTCCCTTGGGGTGTCCACGGCGGTTCTACTAATCTGTTTCGTTCCCAAGGGGAAACAGTTGGGTCGCATATCCAGAGCCAAATTGCAAGATGGTGTTTTTTCCGGTCAAAGAGTTCTTCCATCCCTTCTTCTAGATGTTGTGACACGGCCTCGAAACGGGCATGCTCGAACCAGTGCTCGGCAGCATATTCTACAAGGGGGAATTTTGGCAGGGAGGCTCTGGTAATGTTTTTGTCCAGGTGTAATAAAAGGCCAAGACATACTTGAGCGACCAGTGTGTGCGCGGCTATCATAGAAATATGGTAGCGGGTGGAAACTGTGTCGGGTTTTTCGCCAAAGCGGGTAGAGGTCAAGAACTCCTTGACCGAAAAATGCGAAAATTGTATTACTTGGGAATTCTCAACGTTGACAAGGGAAAGCAATGTCGAACACGTGGAGAGCACCGCATCTACTGGATCTTCGAGACGCCAATCCTCGTGAAATGTCGGGATCTGCCCCGCCTTGAAATCAAATGCGAGAACCTCTGCCAGTTCCTCGACTCTGAGTGGGCGGGAAACCACTGCGACGCATTGGATGAGCCGTTGGGCAAATTCCCAGTTTGTGTCGTCGATTGTGTGCAACGTGCGTTCGTACGTCTCATCGAGCGTCACTGGTAATTCGTTCAGAGCATACTGGACACGCCCTGGGAGGCATTTGCCGAGATGGTCCAACTGACAATACGTCCATCTAAACCTACCAGAGATATACCGGTGAGAGTAGTGAAAGAAAGAAGAAATAAATTCCTTACATCCCATCGGCTTTTTCTGTCAGGACATTAATTACAAGCTGCCTGTGCTCCGGGCTCCATCTTCGCATGTTCCTGTTCGTGTCTACGACCGACGTGATGTAGTTCTCAATGTCCTCCTTTTGTCCCTGCTCATCGTGTAAAGAAACAGACCGGAATGTCAAGGGCTCGAGGATAGGCTTAATGTCGGCCTCAGGTCGGCTAGTGACGCACATGCGCAGGTTCGGCAGTCGTGAGTCGACAAGATTCTCTAAGAGCGTTAGGAGCTCCAAGCGGGGTGACGATAGCGCAGATGTGTTTGGACATTCGTCCAACGCATCTACAACTAGATAGACAGGAGCTTGTCCTGGGAGACTCAAGACGTCTTTCAAACACCGAACAAGTTCGTCGTCACCAGGGCTTTGGGCACCATCACGGTGTGTCGAATAGAAAGAGGCAAGAACATCGTAATAGGAATCGGACTGGTCGCAAAGCTGAAATAAGGTTGATGATAGAAGCCCTCGGAGGTCCTTCTTTTCCTTCTCCCTGAAGTCATAGTAAAACATAGCTAGTGATGCGAGCCCAGATTTTCGCATATTCTCGACATCCTCAATGATCGTGGAACTTGTCGACACCGTAAGTCCTCGAAGATGAAGAATTGAACAGCCAACGTACCAAAGAACGCTCTTACCGGCGCCCGCTTATGAAAAGGGAAAACAGTCAGTCTGCGACGGAGTAAGCGCTGGAAGGTGACTTACGTTTCCCGTGTATCCATAGCAGGGAACTTGATCCAGACGCCTTCCATTCCGAGAGCGTGTTACCGTTAATGAACCACGCCCCCGTCTGATCTTGTCGCAATTTGCGGGCGACGTTGTAATTCTTCCATGGATCAGGAGGGGAGAGCCACTTTCGAATCTTTCTCAGCAATTTGTCACCTGGAAAACAGCCTCAGCGCTTCCAGGAATTAATGCGAACATGAGGGAATGACCTACGTTTGGACTTGTTCATCTCGCTTGCCATTTGATGTAAGATTTCTAGTGCTCAGTGAAACACGGGACTGACTCATTGCCGCCAACAAAACGTACTGAGATCTTCCCGTATACCATCTATGGACGATTTCCCGTCTAGAGAAGGGGTATTCAATACAGCGGATTACAAGCGGAGTTGATTGCTCACCATCCATGAACCCCTTCATATTTTGGACGAGTCCGTGGACAACAGTGAGTGTATGAGCTGCGGTAGTCCGAGCCTCGTATTGCGTGAGTCTGTCCAGCCTCTCTAGTACAGCCGCGATATCCTTCTCTTTGAGAAATTCCTTTACGAACTTGACTACGAAGCGCTGAGCAAAAGTAAAACGTCGGGGAGAACAGACTCACTCGATCGTCTCTCCTTGAGTCTTTCTGTCACTAGAGCGAGTATGGATATTATCTCCACCAGAATCTTGACCACTATCTCATCCATTTTGGGCGCAGAAGGGATCCGTGTGTAGATATCGACACGGTTTACAAATTGTTCGACCGACTCAATCAAGTCGATGAGTGCATCGCAGTTGGATATTCGGCCCTTCGCCGCCTGCATCACTCGGAGGTCACCAGGCCATCTTCATACGAACTGGAGAACGGCACGTACATCAAGTAGGATAGCAAGAGAAGCTTGTATCGCTTTCGCGGGTGAAATTGTCTGTAAGAAGACAGTCAAAGATGTGAAACATACCATCAGATCCTGTTGACGTACCAGGCCAAAGACATCGGCGAGCGAGTGAGTGGATGAAAGATTGGATAAAATTGATACAGTCGTCCTGATAGACTTCATGATTTTATCACTTCCTTGCAAATCGCCGAAAGCCCGTGCTTGATCTTGGAAAAGGCCAGTAATTGCTTCGACAGAGTCGCAATTCTGGAGTTTGATGGAGAGCGGGTGTTGTGCCAATGAGACACCGGTCCTCTTCTCATATGCCTGCAAGGCAGGTTCGAAGAAGGCTCGTAAGCGAGCGGATTCAGATTGGTGGGCCATATCGTGAGTAGTGAAGAAAAGGAGTCTCTGGGAGCGGGATTGGTTAGCTGAGAGGCGAGAAAGTAGGATGTGTGTGGGCAGAGGGTTATGGGGAAGGCGGTGCTAATGGCTTACAAATTCCAGCACATACGCAAGATGATTACTTCAAATAGTTCGGGAGTCGTAGCCGAGCCGGCAGACTACATCTACCTCCTCACTTGTACGAGATGTTCGCACAAAGGTGAATACATCAGCCGTCCCTAGGTCAGGGCAATGCCAGAGTGAGGTAGTCAGAGGCGGAGGCCTGGAGTGTGAGAGAGAAGGCATCATTGAGTCGGGGTCGGGCATTGACATTCCAACTAACTTTGAGATGTCAGACCAGAGCGAGGCGGGGAAACATGAAATCATATTATAAGTAATTGAGGCTTATATACACGAATAGGAGACAAACAGGCTGCGAACTTCATGAGTTCGGGGCATGGGCATCCTTGCGTGTGGCGAGCCACGTGGAATCACGTTTAAACATGTTTGGTCATGTTTTGATTCGGAACGCGATCGTGTGGGAATATTATCACGTGACACCACATCGCTGACATCACGTAATCGTATAATGAACGGGGCTGTGATGTCCATTGGGGAACCCGATACTCGTGTGGTGTGTATGCCTGGATGCTCATCGACAATCTGTCTATTATCTTTGTCTCACTCGTTTCGAACCAGACTTGACTGATAAGAGCACCAATGGTTCCCGTCATGTTTATGCGATAATTTTCGTACGATCTGGTTCGAGCGCTGTTAATGAGCTATTATACAGAGTTTTCCAGTACAGTACAAGCCAACGTCGTCACCTACTAGATGGATTGTGTTGTATACTTTGGATCGTAACGTTGAGACAATACATGGCCACATCCCTGTAAGTACCCGCACAGTCGACGCGCGGAACGAGACCCGACTCTTTCGACCATTTCAAATTCGCATCTGGACACCACCCTCCTTTCATCCCCTTGCCTCCTACTCCTTTGTCTCTCGTTTTCCTTGTGCTCTACTCTCTTGCTCACTTCCCTCCCTCAAACGCCGCATCCATTTATCCTGCCGACGCCATGCGGATCGCTCAACACACCATGGGCCAACGCCATTAATGCGCGCCCCCTCGAAAGCCCCGTCGTTCCACATCGCACACGGCGGCCAGAGACCCTCGGAAGTCTGGACTTTTACTGTGTATAAACTTGATTAGGCCGCTTTCGTACGTCTCCTTGTTTTCCTTCTCATTCTAGACCGTCTGCTCTCCATTTTACTTATCCTCTTGCCATCGTACATCGCCGCATCCTAAGCACCCTCGTCGTCGACGCGCTCGCTGCCGCGCATGTCGATATCATTCAGTAAAATTTCTTAAACTTTGAATACCATCTTCATCGCCGCGCGATCTCATTTCGCCTTGTTTCACCCTTTTCTCTCCTCTTTCCTCAAACTTGTGAGTAGTGTAGTTGTCCATAAAAATCCCTTCGCCCGTCCTCATCAGATTCAGAGGAAGGCAATAGCAGCATAACTTTCCCTCTCGTCCCATTTCGCGTGCCCCTTATCTTCGCCTGACCGCCCGACGATGGCCCGAGCCGCCGTGCCGTCTTTCGTCCCGCCAGCCTCGCACCTTATCTCCTCTTCGGCACTTCCCCATCGCAGCCGACACTCCACCACAACCACCACTTCGCTCTCCTGATGTTCAAGAATCCGCTTGGAGATACAAAGACATCAGGTATCCCCACACCTTTCCCAGGCGATACCTCGGCCGACATTTCTCCAACGTCACCGACAGCACCGCTTAGATCACCAGAGACGCGTGAAATGAGAGCCCGCACGGCAGCGCGGCTCTGCCTCGCCCCACAAATCACCGAAAATCTCGCCCTTGATGGTCCCCTCTCGCGAAAGTTTGGCGCGATTAACAGCGAACCTGGCGTAGGTTCAAGTTTCCAATGTCCCAGACGTTGGTGTGTAAACCAGATAGAGGCTGATTCATCTGAACTTCAAACCGCAGGCCCTCTACTTCTCTGGAGGACGGAGATCCGCTCTGGTTCAGTGTTGGGAAGGGTTCAGATGAGCTGATTCCAACAGGTACGTTTATCAATTCCTATCGAATTCCTATCCCTCATTTTGTTTTACCCCTCTTCATCCCTCGCTGGTGCTGATATGGTCGCGATGGTTGAATCGACGACTTCCAGTATACACGCTTTGGAAACACCCCACGCTGCTTCCAGTTCTCACTACTCCCGCCCCCGTCATCCCCGTCACAGTCCTCGTCAGCAATGCGGACCTCATAGTACCCGGCGGAGCGCGCGAGATTGCCCAGCGAAGCTGCCCGACGCCCTGAGAGTATCCCCCTTGCGCAGTTGTGCAGGTGCCCGCAGACGCGCCTGCGGGCTCCTTCATCGGCGTCGCGCAGTTTGCGCGTGACGAGGGCCACCCCTCGCTATAGGCTGCATGGCCATCGACTCCGACAAGATCAACCAGAGCATCACGAAAGGGAACGCGCCCATCGTTCTCCACACATGGAAGGATCATCGTTGGTCAATCGTGTCCAAGGGCGAGCCACCAGAGACCGTGTCCGCGTCAGCAGTGGGTGAACAGGATGCTGGTGTTGGCGATGGTGGAAGTGCGGATGGTGGCGGCGACGTTGGTGCTGACGCCCCGCCTGGTTCTGCCAAGGACGCCGTTGGGAATGAGCCTGCTGGGGTGGAAGATGGGCTCGTGGCGGGTGCTGAGGAGAAGTTCACACAGGAAGGTAGCGTCCCTGGTTCATGTCTACTCCTCTGACGCCCGGCTCATTAACCCTAGAGGTATATGCTTGTCTACAAGCCACGCTCTTGCAAGCTCTACGAACGATTCTCGCTGAGCTCCCGTCTTCTGCTTTCCCTATGCCCATAATAACGCTGTATACGGCGCACATGGTGCTTGCTGGATCCTTCACGAGGGCAGTCACCATGCCTGTTGATATTAAGCATTCTACGCTCAAGTCACTGTCCACCTTCTTACGCGTCGCGGAGAAAGGCGACCTACTCAAGCTGAAAGATGCTCGACCGGATGTTGTCGTCGTCGCAGTGTATCCGACATACGCAGATGTCGTCGCTCATCGACTCCACCAATCGACCACCGTACCGTCGAGGAGGAAGACGAGTGGCGGTGATAAGCGGAGGAACATGAAACGAAGCGAGCTACTGCCGCAGCGAATGCCAAATACTGAGAAACGTATGACCGTGACGGAGCTATGAAAGCCACACCTCGGTGCTCTGCTCTCCACGGACATCAGTCATGTCACACACCCCTACCCTG
>Ga0307510_10002412_pt1 | contig 21200 bp, 27 predicted proteins | sample 12_EM_MG_FD_207224 | JGI IMG/M metagenome (GOLD analysis project Ga0307510, IMG submission 207224) | Populus trichocarpa ectomycorrhiza microbial communities from riparian zone in the Pacific Northwest, United States - 12_EM | ecosystem: Host-associated > Plants > Roots > Unclassified | place... | reverse complement strand
GTTGTTTCTCTGTCCGCATGGATTGGATGGCAATGTCTGGGTGGCAGCAGTTGCAAGGCCGGGACTTGGTAGCTGCTGGGGTTGTGATTTCGGCTGTGGCTATGGAGTTAGCTGCAGAGGCTGGCTGGGAACATGGAGGGGACTTAGCGGTGCTGCTGGAGGTGCTGTTGGGTCCAACAGTGATGCACTCATTGACATGCTTGACCCCCTTTCCTCAAATATAGTGCTGGGCAACTTTGTGAATGAGTGATATTGTAAAACAGCAACTTTTGTAGTTGGTCATTGTATGGTCAACGCCCTCCACTGTGACATAAGCCTGTGCTATATGAGCATACTCAGAGTAAGGGACATGAAGATGCAGGCCCTCATGGGATTGCTAGTGCAGCTGCGATTCCGTGAACAATGCATTTGAATCCATGGGAGTCAATGTGCATGAGCACTGCTAGTTGTGGGCACCATACCAGGCCTGGCCAAGGGAACTGCCAGTATTGAGCTTGCAAGCAGGGCTGAGAAAGCAACTGCTGCAAAGCCCAAGGCATTGGGACCCAAGGCGCAGGGTGTGGCTGCATGGTTAGAATCACTGCCACAAGGCAAGGCTAGATGGGCGAGTGCAAACAAGAGGTGCTAGCAAGCACGAGTGGCCAGAACAAGGAAAAAATAAGAATATGAGCCTGATTGGCCACCATGAGAGGTATCACACAAGGACATACTATCCACTGCACTTGAGAGGGAGTACTGAGCCAGGCCCATTTTGTCTTGAGGTCCATACAGAGGGCACAGGGTTGTCCTGGGAGTTTCGAAGGCATTGCACATGGCATGGCATACAGGGAGGGTGAAAGCTAAGAAGTGAGTTCAGAAGCTAAAAACCCAGGCTTGCAGGCAGGGCTCGGGCTTACAGGATCTTCAAGCCTGGCCGTACCACCACTGTGGGCCCCAAGCCATCACCAGGGGCAGGGCTGGGCTTGGGCTTGGGCTTTTAGGGCTGGGCTACCTGGGCTTTAGGGCTTGAGCCTGGCCCTGCAAATCACCCAGCGGTGGCAGTATAGACGCATAGTTGCAAACTCTTATGCTTTCCCTTCCAATATCAAATATAAATGGCCTCCATGATAGCCTCGACAGCACGTTCAATGATAGGATGAATGATATCCTGGCAGTAAAGGAATCAGCCAATCACATAGCAGATAGAGTTGAGGAAGTTAGGTCATTCTTTGAAGAACATGAGGTTCGTGTTTATAATATACGAAGAACGAAAGCTCTTGGTCTTACTGAGCACAAAGACAGCATGGTGTGGTTCTATTGAAGGTATCGGGAATTGATTAATGCAAGGCCTAGGCCAGCTGAGCAATCAGCTTTCAAAATCAGAACAAGACTATGATTTTGGTGTGTCTCCTACCCAAATGCATCATGAAGTCTCTCAACTCACACTATATACATGGAGTAGATTCTATAGGTACCTCTGACTGCACTAGTACCTCCAACTATATTGAAGCAGTTGAGAGGATGGTGGGTAAAATCGAGCAGAAACTCCATTACTATTATAGACATCCATCCAGTACAGGGCAGTTCAAAGACTGCAACAAATAATTATAGTGCTTTCCCCCATTCCTACTATCACATCATAATGTGCATTTAATTCGGCTGGGATCACTATGGCAGCCTGTATCAGCTGCTGATCGATGATTGCTGACTACTAGTAGTAGCACTGACTGGCACGCAACTCTCTTATCGCGCTGTCCTTCATGTGTGTGAGGGGCAGGGGAAAGTTGATGTTGTTCAATTCTCAGATTGTATAAAATACAAGTAGTTCATACATGTGAGAGGAACCAAGTAAAAATCACATCCATCAGCACTGTTCAGCAGGCCATCTGATTACATGTCATGTTGTGTCATTTGCAAGCATATGGCTTTGGCCCTTTGTTCTCTGAGTTCTACTCCGAGGCTCTTTGCTTGTCCATTTTTCACTCAACTTCACTGCGACCGATCATGTTTCAACAGCTCGATTATCAAGAATGCTATCACAAGGTGGCACATGAATCTGTCATAAATGCAATGGTGCTCAGCCCCGATGGATGTTGGCTCATCACAGGCAGTGGTGACTCAACTGTACTCATGTGGTCTACACAGTCCAGTTCTATACTGTGTTGCATCAAAGCTCATTCACCTGTTCTCTCCCTTGCATGGCTAAAAAACTCCACTGGATTTCTCTTTGGGTGCAAAAATGGAATGCTGGCATCTGTCGATATTAGTGAGGTGCTGGATATGTGTTCTGAACCTTTTACTCTGTACCCATGCTGACATCAAATAATATAGTTGTATGTACAAACAATGTTTTTCAGAGGCCATGCTGCTCCGGTCTGCTGCATTTCTCCAAAGGACAACAACACCTTTCCAATATCAGCAGCCAAGGATGATGTTAAGGTTTGGGTGCACATGGGATGCTCGGAAGGCCGAGGTACATTTATGCATTTCCAATGATCATCACTCATACTCTATTGTATAGTGGAGTCCTGGGAGTTGAAGGTGAAGCTGGAATCTCCAAATATGTTTAATCATCAGGACATTGAGGTTATGTCTGTCAATTGGGAAGATCAAGACACAGCCACATGCTTAACCCGACTCCTGGTGTCATATAGATGGCACAGAATTGTGTATGCCATCAAACTCTTACAGAAATTTCATTGCATTTACATATTGTCTTGGTCAGATGCTGGGATGTGACAAAGATGATGGTTCTCTGGCAACTGGCCATGGAGGAATGGTAAGCGTGAAGTATTTCTTCATTTCTGTATATTATTGATCATGACCTAACTACAGTAGTACACTTTTCCTATCCCCAGATGGCAGGTTTGCAGTGACATGTGGGAAATTTACAAACTTCAAGGTGCAAGAGTTGAAGTTGGGGGCTGTCCGTAGCATGCAATGTCAAGCCCCATCATTTCCCCCCCATCGTGTTGGCAACTTGAAAACAAGTGGCATGCGAGTTACTCCATTGGACACACAGCGTATGTGTACAGAGAACCAGTCTGTTTGCTTTGTTCATGAAGGTTTTGCTGTGGCTGGGTCTGCAAATGGAAACAAAGTCTATGTATGGGATGCTGAATGCAGAGATGAGTTGCTAACATTGGACCATGGCAGTATGTTTGTCAAATTTGAGAAGGATGATAGATAGTGCTAATAAGTGTCACAGATGGTTCTAAAGTACACACTCTAGTGGTGCGTCGAGTGCAGTTCTACCAAAGGTCCTGCTTCTGACATAGAACATAGACTACATTTGTGGACAAAGAAGACAAGTTTTTGATTATGACGGGCACAGAAAAGCATGGAAAAGGTTATGTTTTCCTGTGGGTAACAGTTCTGCACAGTGTGTTGACACGTATGTATAATCCATGGTGCCAGACATCAAATAGATTTCTGACAAATTGTTCTCCCTAGACTCTGTTGTGAGGCAAAGGGTAGAGCTGATCTTCACCTGAAGATTTTGGCTAAATGTATTGTTTATTGTAGTCTTGGCAGCTTCATTGTCATGGTGGGTGGTATACGTTTATGCCAGTGTTGTGACCACAGCTACAGGGTAGAGGTCATCCTTTCCCTCATGTATATAATACGATGTACAGTAATCAGATTTGAGAACTTTCTGCTTTCACGACCCACATGCAGGATATGCATCATCGAACTGTCCCAAGTCGAACTGTCCCAACATCACAATCCCTCTAATCCCTCTCTCTAAACCCAACCATGACCAGTGACCAACGATTATGACCCATCATGATGATGCTGACCTATCCATGACCAGCCACACTCTGACTCTGATCACAATTACAACGACAACCAATGATGATGATCAAGTCAGCAGCATTCAAGTTATGCCTGTCTCATGTGCCTTTCCCTTGACTCGCCTCTTGACAGTGCCAGTTGACGGTCAATGGTCCACTTGCAGATGGCCGATGCTCAACTGTGTGACTGTCGACCCTTGTGCACCTACGTGTCCCTAGTGAACCAATCATCCAGAATGGTGAGCATGGAGCTCACAACTTTTCTTTCAGGTGGCCAGGCACCACAAGTCACCAGGTATGGATCGAGTGCAGCGCATTGCTTTTTTTTCCTTCTCTCTGTCCCATCCTCCTTGACAGACAATGGTTGGATGCTTGACACTTGACAGACAATGGTTGGATGCTCGGCACTCAGATGCTTGAAAACTGACAGATGGACGACAACGATGGACACCCACCATGTCTGGCATGAGGCCAACGCTGACGACCTCGCTGTGGTGTGTGGCAACGGCTGCTCTGGTAATTTCCTTTATAAATGTTCCATGATTTAAATGGCCTTGAATAAACTTGAATATTATATATGCTCAGATAGTTGACACTTGATGCTTGGATAGTGTTGCCACAGTCTGGTTCTGAACCAAGGTTTGAACCTGAACTTTTGTGAACCAGACTGAGGTCCAGTTCAAAGTTTGGGATAGGGGCTGAACCAAACCCAAAGTCCAGTTTGGGGTTTGGAGGGGGGCCAAAAATAGTGAACCTGGTCCAGACCCAAACTGGACCTGAACCAGGTGCAGTGGAAAGTGAGCAGCATCTGCCTCTGCAAGTCGCTCTTTGATCAGCTCTCAAACATTGCCACCTCATGAATGTCACCTCCCCTTGAATGTTGCCACCTCTCAACATTCTCAACAGTCATTGCCTCTCAAAAGTCGCTGTCCCTAGAATATTGCCGCCCCTCAAACATACTCTCAACTCACTGTGGCCAAATGCTGCCCCTCAGATGGCACCGCCCTCAAAGTCGCTGAACATTGCCGGCCCCTCAAAAGGCCTCAAACATCACCACCCCTCAAAGACCTCAAATGTTGCTGCTCCTTTGGACATTGCCACCCCTCAGGCCTCAGATGTTGCTGCCCCCCTAAACATCACTGCCCCCTCAAATGTCGCCACTGCTCCACCCTTTCCAACATGCTGCTTCTGTTTTTGTTTTTTGAGATCGATGACTGTGCGCTTCGGGGTACAGAACCCCATGTAGCACTTGCTGCTTCTGTTATTGTCGCCATAGCATTCTTGTATTGCACTCATGTATTTACACACCAAGCAAGCAATTGAGCCCCATTTTGCATCTGTATTTCTACCTGCACCTGACTCATTGACAGCAAATGAAGTCAACTTGCTTGCGGTTTCACATGCTCCCCTTGTAGGTGGTCATGTATTATTAAAAGGGAAAGTAGTAATAATGCTAAATGGTGTAGTGGCTCTTATGTTTTGCAGCTGTTTTGCTTGCATGAGTGAGCAGGGTGGGTCCGTCAGTTCGATTCCGCTGGTGTAACATTTTGTTGTCATCCACATGAGTCTGGCCTGGCCCAGGCCTGTCCTGCTCCTGTGTTGGCAGTCACCTCCAATCCAAACTTCAGTTGCTCTCACTTGTAATTAATATTGTTCCATCTTTGTTCAACACAAACAAGATCGTCAACAAGTTCCTGGTCATCACAGCTATTGAAGCTACATTATGCTCATTGCAGAACAATGCTGCCTTGCCCCTCAGCAGTCAGCACCTGCAAACAGAGCGATGCCTGACACGCTCAGGCGCAGTCATGCAGATACCTTCAGTAGTGACAAATTCGACGAAGTGGAGCGTCGGGCTACACTAACATCAAGGTATTGCTCAACATGGTCATCATCACCAGCATCATTGGTGCCCTCCAAACCTTTGTTTCTATCTGCAAAGTGCCTTCTGCCAGCTCTTTGACCGAATCCACACATCACCTACGCCGATGCACCCTGTGGCCACAACAGTCTGGGGGGGGGGGAAGGAGCACTCACTGGACGGGGAAATATGGCCAGGCCATGAGTTGCGTGTGAGCATGTCACCACATGTGCTCACAGGGCAGGAACTCCTCCCACGCACGGCATGCGCATCTGTATTAATCCCTTGCATGCGACATGCACCCTCATAGCACCCATGGGTACAGGTTGCGTCATTGTGCTATCTGCGGGTCTTTCCCTCACACTGTTTGCAGGTCACACTTGAATCCTCATTTTCATCTGCAAGCATCTTGTATGACAGTGCATCTGAATCCGCACATCACCTGTACCAATGTGACCCATGCCCACAAGGGGGAATATGGTTAGTTGCATGAGTGTGAGCATGTGCTCACAGGCTGGACTACTATGCAAGGGTCCACCGTGTTGCATGGGCAGTCCCGGGCACACTGCATGCCCATCCTTGCCCCCCTCGCTATGTACTTCCTTGTACCACTGGATTTTAGGTCTAGTTCTGGTTCAGACCCTCTCTGAACCTGAACCGGACCTAAAGTTTGGTTCTGTCAGGTTCAGGTTTGGGTTCATGAAAAATCAAGAACTAGACCCAAAGTCTGGTTCTTGGTTCAGAGAAATCTACCCTAAACCAGACTTAACCAGACTTTGGCAATACTATGCTTGGATGGTCAATGCTTGATGGTCAACACTTGATGGTCTGGACAATGCTCAGATGGTACATGCTCAACTCTCAGATAGTTGATAGTTGACACTTGACACTCAGATGGTCAATGCTCAATGAACGATGCTCAGATGGTCGGATGGTCAACGCTCGGATGGTCGACATGTTCGAGGCTCAGTGCTGATCTGATCTGTGACCAATGACTGATGACAGGTGATGGATGGTGGAGTGATGGGTGGTGAACAATGGGCAACCATGGACAGACAACGATGAATAGGCGATGAACGATGGTAGATGACACATAATGCACAACCACAGCAGACAACACACAATGGCAGATGAAGCACAACAGCAGACAATGCACAACCATGGCAGACAATGCACAACTATGGTGGACAACACACAACCATGGCGGACAACGCACAACCATGGCAGACAATGCTCAATTGTGTGAGTGTTGATGCTCAACTAGTACAACTATCGACCCTCATGCAGATGCAAAATAATTACTTTAAAATAAAATATACTTTATTGGTGGAATGTCAGTCTGCTGCTGACTGTCAGACAGTCAATGGTTGTGCAGATAGTTCCAATCATCAATGTGTCAACTGTGGACTGTCAGACAGTCAACAATCCCGGCACAGATCGACTGTCAGACAGTCGACAATCTGGGCACAGACAGTCTGACTGTCTGATTTCTGACATAGTTTTTTTTTTCTTCCTCTCTTCATCGAGCTTCATCCCCCATTTCCTTCTTTATCCGCACTGGAGCAGATGAACGGAACCCTGTTCCAGGTCCCTTGAGTGTCATTTCTACTACACCGACACGGGGCGCAGTACCTGCCCAACCTCGCACCGTCAAGGTGGAGGGTAAGCCCTCTTCAGAGGAAAAGCAAACCACCCTGCCAGTGCAGCACCCACTGTCGCGAACTTACTACTTTATTTAAGTAGGTGAGCGGCGACGAGGGCTTTGAGTTAGAGGTGACTGAAGTAGAGACAAAGGTGCGATAGAAGGAGACAGAAGATAGCAAGGGCAAGGTAAGGCTGGGGGAGATCCAGAGTAGTGGGGGTAGACAAGAGAACAGTCTAAGGACTGTTCGCTATAATTCAGAGGTCTTATATACTAATACAGGGTGGTCTGTGCGCAGCCCTTTAGGGCCGGCTTTATACTAGAGACAGGTTCAATCTATACATATATGGTACAAGGGAGATGAGTCAGCTGTATGTCGGAGTTCCAAAGTATGCTGCACATTACTGCACACTGAGTCATCCTCTTTCCAACCAATGGCATTAGGCCCTCAGACCGATAAGGATATTACCGGTTCCAGTATCCATTGGGGAGAGGCTATGGGGAATCCCCTGAGATCTTGTTGATTGTTGATTGATTCCCACGGTCTTCCACGTGCCAATCAATGGACGTGTGGCATGTCCAAAGCATGTAGGGTCACATGTTCGTGTAGGGTCACGTGCCTGTGTATAGTCATGTGCAAGGTCACATGCTACTATGGTGGGTGAGGGGTCATGTGATACGTCATGTGTCACCTTTCTAGGATCACGTGCCGGTTTTCCAGGATCACGTGGGGGAATCTTCGTCTTCACAATTTGGCTATAACTTGGCTTTAGGGTCGGGTCGGGTGGACTTGGGGCTTTTGCATGCGATCCCCTCTTGAGGTAGGGTGGTGCAGGCTTCGCCCACGACAGTATTCTCTCTTTAGGCTTCCATTGCACCTGCAATGCTTGATTTGTAGTAACGATCCGAACCTGGCGATCGTGGAATTGTTTTAACAATTCACATGCTGATTGTAGTTCTTTGGCTGGCAGCCAGGAGTTCTTGGAGTCCAGGTACCCTTTCCATTTAACTAGGTATTGGGTGCTCTTTCAGTTTCTTGTAGGACGCGAGGTGAGAATCTGTTCGATTTCATAATGTCCCTCTTCGCCTCCTACTATTTCTGGTGGAGGACGTGCGAAGTTAGGACCGTGCACAGTGGTTTCCTTGTAAGGCTTTAGGAGGGAGTTATGGAATACTGGGTGTATCCGCATTTGGGGTGGGAGTTCCAGTTTGCAGTTAGTGGGGGATGCCTAGAGGACTTTGAAAGGTCCGTAACGTCGGGGTGCTAGTTTAGCCTTTGGATGTGTGGTTTGGAGATTCGTGGCTTCAAGTAGAACAAGGTCATCTTTGTAGAAGGTGTGTGATTCGACTGTGGGTCCCTTCTTTCGTATTTCTTGTGCTGCAAGTAGTAGTGCTGCTGTAACTTCTTTTCGCACTTGTTCGAGGTATTTGATCTGTTCATCGACACTTTGTAGTCTGGTTTGAAGGTACAATGGTGGTTTAAATGTGGGTTGGAACCCATACCAGACTTCAAAAGGGGATTTATGCGTGCTCCTATGTGGTCAAACATTGTGTGCAAATTCAATGATAGGGAGTAGAGCGGCCCAATTATCTTGCTAGAAGTTTCCACATATGTGAAGGTATTGTTCGATTTCCTGGTTAACTTGTTCGGATTCTCCGTCTGTCTGTGGGTGAAAGGCTGTCGAGAGTTTCTGTTTAATCCCTAGTTTTCTCCAAAGTTCCTGAGTGACTTGTGCTGCAAATTGTGGCCCACGATCGGATATAATAGTCAAGGGAAAACCCGTTCGTTTCCATACGTTGTCTATAAGGAGTTGGCTAGTTTGTTCTGCTGTGATTGTTGCTTTACAGGGGGATAGGATGATAGCTTTACTGTGGCGATCTACGACTGTCAGGATACTATCGTATCCTTGTGATACTGGGAGTCCTATGATGAAATCCATTGTAATTGTTTCCCAAACTCCGTTGGGGATTTCATTTGGTTTAAGGGGTACTTTGACTGGAGGGCATATCTTGGTTGTTTGGCAGGTAGCACATCCTTTGATGTAGTCTTTGACGAATTCTGTGATTCCTGGCCACTAGTATTCTCTAGTGATGAGTTTGATTGTTTTCCATTCGCCTGGGTGGCCCATGATGTTATTGTGAAATTGTTGTACAACCCTACACTTTAGGTTGTCGTTCTTTGGTATGTACTGTATACAAGTCCTTTGTGAAGGATAAGTCCATTTTCGTAGTTCCATTCTTGTAAGCCTTTAGTCATGCTTCGAGGTCTACTGAGGAGGATTTCTTTCAAGAGTTGTCCTGCTAATCTGTCAGATTGGATGGCTTCCTGTATTGCCGCTTTTAGCTTGGTATCTGTTGGTATCGGAATTGCCATGGTATGTAGTGCTTGGATGCGAAATTTGTCAGGTGTGAGCAAAATTCTTTCCGCATTATCAGATGCTATCCCCTCTTTATAGTCTGGCCACCAGGACAGAGCATTGGCTTTGTTAATTTTGCCTGGTTTAGGGATGATTTCATAATCAAAAGTGGCCAGAAAGAGCACCCAATGTGCTTGTCAGTGTGTGAGAGACTGTTTGGTAGTAAAATACCGGAGGTTGGCATGATCGGAGAAGATCTTTGTCAGGTGGGGGTTGCCCTGAAGGTAATGGCGGAAGTGACGGAGTGCATGGATAATAACTAATAATTCCTTGTCGTGGATTTCATAATTTCGCTCTGCTGGCTGAAGGGACTTTGAGTAGTATGCCACTGGGTGGGATCATCCTAGTGCATCTTCTTGTTCTAAGATAGCACCTGTAGCATAGTCACTGGCATCAGTGATAAGTGTGAAAGCTTTGTCATAATTAGGAAGAATGAGGACTGGAGAGGTCGTCAAGGTGTGCTGTAAGCTAGTAAAAGCGGCTTCACAAGCCAGGGTCCAGGTCCATGTGGTAGTCTTCTTAGTAAGGTCAAACAGGGGACACGCCAAGGTGGAGTATGCGCGGACGAAGCGTCGGTAGAAGTTGCAAAAACCTAAAAACTTCTGGATGTCTTTGACAGATTTAGGGCGAGGCCAATCTTTGACCGCCTGTAATTTGACCGGGTCCATATGGAGTTCTCCTTCGGAGATAATAAGGCCGAGGTATTCAACCGATGTTTGGTTGAAAGAACATTTGGCAGGGCAAAGAAAGAGGTCGAGTTCCTGAAGGCGTTTCAGGACTTTGTGCATATAGAAGACTAATTTGTCCAATATGGTGGCAAATATCAAAATGTTGTCAAGGTAGATGACGACATGACCTGTGGCGATGAGGTCTGTGAACTGGGTGTCCATGAATGTCTGAAAAGTGGCTGGTGCATTGCAGAGCCCAAAGGTCATAACCATTGGCTTGAAAAGCCCAAGAGGTGTCTTGAAAGCAGCCTTCCATTCATCGCCTTCTCATATTCTGATGTTATTGTATCCCCATCTTACATCCAACTTGGTAAAGAACTGTGCACCCAATAGCTTATCCACAAGCTCTGGAATGAGAGGTATTGGTGCCACGTTTTTCCTAGTGATATCATTTAGTGGGCAATAATCTTGGACCGGACGGAGTTTGCCATCTTTCTTATCAATAAAGAAGAAAGAGCAGGCGTCCGGGGCTTCGGACTGATGGAGAGATCCTTGTGCAAGGCCATCGGTAACATATTTCTCGAGGGCGACTTTTTCAGGGGGTGTGAGGCGATAGATTGATGTTTTTCTCATAGATTTATCAGGAAGTAGATCGATCTTGTGATCCCATGGTTGGTGTTTTGGTAGTTGCTGTGCTTCTTCATTTGAAAAGACTTGAGAGTATTGTCGAAATTCCGGAGGGATTTCCTTTTGTGAGGTCTCCGTCTTTATTGCTAGATTTGTGGATACTGTGGTTCGTGCAAGAAGAGGTCCATGGAGTGGTCCATCAAAGTGTTTGTCCATGTGTGCTTCAATACATAGTGCACGGTCAGTGTATGCTTCGTCAATATCAAAATATTCTTCAGTCAGTGGGTCCCAATCACAGACTGGCAGCAGTTGTGCAATGAGAGGCACTGTCAGTTCCTGGGTCTCTTTAAAACAGGTTGTGGGGCATCTATTAAGAGTAATAGTGTTGGTTGCCCAATCGATATTTGGATTGTGCTTGCTAAGCCAATCCGTTCCAAGGAGTACGTCATGATCGCCAGTATTAGTAACAAAAAGATTTGCAAGTTCCGTATGTCAGGTGCCTATTTCTATACGCAGGGCTGTGGCATGGCGAATTGCTCCTTGTGTGTTGATTGTTCCATCAACATTTCGTGGGAATATGGGGTTGTGTAGGGATAGCAGGGGAAATCCATGGGTTTTGACAAAGGTGGAGTTACAGTAGATTCCCTCTGCTCCACTGTCCAAAAGGGCTTGAGCATCGATTTTTCTCCCATTGTGTACGATTCGGACTGGAATTCGAATAGAAGGAACTCATTTATTCCAGATCGTACGTAATGTTACAATGGAGATAGGTGCCACCTGACCCAATTCGGTGGTTCTTTGAATACAATGGGATACTGGTACAACTCTCACTGACGATGTGACAGGAGAGGGGATCAAAAAGACTTGTCTTCAGTCTTGGCATCAACTACCATTTTGTCAATTACATGAAATGGAGTGACAGCGTTAATATTGAGATCCTCAAGTTGACTTTCAATTGAGGGTTCGCCTTCAGGGGTCATTCTGAGTTGGCGAACTGAATTGCCTTTATAAGGGCATCGGGAGAGTGGACAATTGATCGCAATATGTCCAGCGGTACCGCAGTAGAGACAAAGGTTATTTGCCCTGCGGCATTGTCGTTCTTGGTCAGTGAGTCTTCCTCGCTTCTGTGGTGCCCCTCTTTTGGGCTGGGTCGCAGCGATTTCAATTTCGGCATCTTCTTTGATTTCCTAGATTCGTGGGTTCTGGTTTCCTCTCCAGTTTCCTCGGGAAGAGCTGCGTCCTCTTTGGGAAGTTCCAGAAGGTCGCCCAAAGATTTGCCAATTCTTATCAAATTCCCTAGCTTTTTCAACCAGGGCATCCAGGGTGGTGGGTTGTGGAGAAAGCATCAGGAGTTTCTGTTGCAAGATTGTGGGTAAATTACGTTGGAAGGCCCACATCTTGGTGGTTTCATCTGCTTGCGTTCATCGGGCTTCGGTGCTCCATTCCAGGAACCAGGTGGCAAAATCTTTTGATCCCATCTGGTTTGAGTGCGTCTTAGAGATGGCCTCCATTTGAGAGGCCAGGGGAATAAATTGTTTCTTGAAGGCCTCTTTGAACTCGTCCCATGTCCCATAGTTAGGTGGCTGGGCGGCTAATGCCATTTGCATTAGATCGCTGGCCCAGTTTCCAGCTGGGGTGCCTATCTTAAAGTGGGTAAGGGCAGATGAGACCTTCTGGGCGTTAGTGGTATAAACGGCCTTGTTAATGGCGTAATAATTGGCAAGGGTATTCCAAAATGCGATGGCTTTCTCAGAGGAGCTGTCATATGGGTCTGGGGCTGTTCCCAGAATTCGGGGTTGGTTCTGCTGAGCCATGGCTACGGGTGCTGGTGGGTTAGGTGGTGGATTGCCTGGAGGTGGCTGTGGTGTAGCTGGCTGAGGTGGTGGAGCTTGTACTGGTTGTTGGGAGGTGCTGGCCTTGGGCGTTGGTGCCCGGGCCACTGGAGTTCTGGTTCGGGGTGGAATTGGGGCTAGTGCCTTTCCTTTCGACACAGGTAGAGTAGGAAGCGAACTTGCTTGTACAGCTGGGCTGGTGGGTCGGCTAACTGTTTGGAGTTTTTGGATAGCCAAGGTGACTGTTGTTTCGGCTCTTTCCAATAATTGTTCAACCCAGGTGGTGTCATCGTCTGTTGGGCTTTCTGGGGATTTGGAAATGCTAGTCCCGTGGAGGTGAACTGTCCTATTATTAAGGTATGTCCAACAATTCCTTTGTGGGGAGTATTTGACTTCCTTTCCTTGGTACTGTCCTGTTCCTTTCAATGGGTGTAGGTTATCGATATATTCCTTGTCAAGGAATTTAGCTGTGAGGAGATCTTCTGATACTTGGTTGTTATCATCTAAGTATCGCCAAGGATATGTGGGTCCTGTGCTCCAAACGACAGAGTCAACGAATAGCGCAAAAAGGAAACATTGCCCTTGGTCTGTGGCTGCGAAATGGTCTTCAAAGAAAATGGAGAGGTGATCTTTTTCTGGTTCTGTTAACGTGGTTCGGTTGGGGAATTGTTTTTGACACTTTTCCCAATTGTTCATCTGTCAAGGGAAACGGTATATCCTTTAGCATTCCAGTCGTAGAAGACGGTGAAGGCACATTGTAATGCAGCAGTGATGGGGAGGTGAGAGGTTCGAGCAATGATTCAGTAGTCTTCCAATACTCCTTCAGTGGTAATGGTAATTCTGTATCTCCACAGGTGTCCGGCAAATACTGCTGGTGCCAGGGTTATTTCGTGTAGATCGGTGATTGAATGGTTTATGGTTCTGTTTTGGTGCTGGCCTAAGAGAAATCGGCAATGGTTAACAAAGGCCTGGAGTTCGGCTGAATTTTGGGTGGGAATTCCTGGACTAAGGAACAATACTTCCAGGAGGAAGGGCTGGTGAACTGTTCCGCTTAGTTCAAGGGTGCCAGAGCTGGAATCACTTTCAATCCTAAGTGGGATAAAAGGTTGGAGAACAGGAGTTGGAACTGGGGTAGCGAGTGTGGGAAACACAGGGGAATGGTTTGATGTTTGGTGGGTTTGGGGGAGAACTGGAGGTGCGGATTGGTCACGAGGCCTTTGATAAATGAAAGGCTGAGTGCGTCGAGTATTGGGTCCTCTTCCTTGTTCGTTTGCTGGCATTGAGCAAGATCGGTTAGCCAGATTGAATAGAGGAGTCGCGACGCTGACAGTGAAGTCCTATCTCTGGTTGTGTGTTTAGTGCTGTGGGTTTCCACAGGAAGATGTAGGGAGGAGTAGGTGGAGTGTTTGGTCGGGGGTTGTTGCAGAGACAAAGGTCTGTTCCGCACCAACAGGGTTGGAGTTCTGGGGAGTGGGCTCTGGAAGAGAGAGCAGGAAGGCTGGGAGATGAACTGGGGAGACTAGAATTGACTTCGGTGGTGTCCAAAGATTCCCAGTATCGGGCGTCAATACTGAAGTTGTCGGGTTGGCTAAGGATTTGTTCCAGTCGTTCCTGGTACTCGGTTTCTCGTCCGAAAGCGTTTGGTTCTATAATGGGGCGGGAGAAGTTTGCAGGATTAACCAGAGCTTGTTTGTGGTTAATAATGTTAACTTCCCACAAGGGGTTATTCCACTTATAGGTGTATTCTTTGCTATGACAATAGACTAGTTCGGTCCTGTTGTTGCTTGTGCGAAGTCGAATTTCGTTAAATTCTACTTCGACTTGGGTCCATGATAGGAGGAATCGGGATAGAAATCTAATTCTATTTCCTTGGAGTAAAGCTTTGGTGATTTCCCTTGTCCGGACTGGGATATAGTAATGCCAAAAGAAAGTTTCGTTGAAGAAGAGGGTGGTCTGGGAGACAGGGGTTTGGTTGAAATGTCTAGTGTTAGAAAGAGACCAATACAGTAGGTTTCTTCATGCTTCAATTAATAGATTATCAAATTGATAATCTATATATTGGTAAAAGGTAGTTGGTCCGAGAGCTTGGCCAAATGGGAGATGATTAAGGAGGGACTGGGAGATGAGGTGATGATCGCTCCAATAGGAGATGTGGACTTGATTTCTTAAGTCCATGATTTGAGGGAAGTTGTCCCTAATTTGTTCTTCGATTAATGCGATTGGAGTTCCCACTTATAAGATTTGACGACCCACTTTTATTCCAATTGAAACCCTTTTGTAAGTACTTACTAGGTATTTACAAAGGTTGCTCTTCAAGTGGAGGCATAAGGTAGAGGAGAGGGTTAGTGGAGGTCTGAGGTGTACAGGTAAATTGGGCTAGTCCCAGGTTTGTATGTATCAAGTCCTCAATCTGGGTATGTCGGTTAATAACAAATAGTCCTTCTTCAGTAAAATGTAGGTAACCAATTATAGTAATCAGTCTTCCATCCAAGAAGTTGTAAGAAACAAGGGGGACTTGGGCGTTTTCAAAATAAGTGAGCCAAATAGGAGGGAATTGTCCAAACAAGAATTTAAGAGAGTCGACAAAGGACGACTCTAGGTAACCAAAGGGGAAATGAAGGGAAGATGGGTACTTGCCTACTTTCGAGCAAAGGGTGACTGAAGGTAGGGTATGGTTTGCACGGATTTGTACCTTGTGGTAAACTTTGGCACGGAAGGGAGTGACAAAGTGGGGGGTGCTATCGTCGAGGGCGGAGGCATGAGGGATGTTAGTCAGGAAGTCTTGGCTTACAAATTCTTCCTGAGGGCACCAGATTTTCCTTCCTTGTTCGTGGAGGATGGTGTACTGGTGCGGGTGAGTCTGAGCCTCATTAGTACAAGGTGGCACAGCGAAGAGATGAGGGAAGAGGGTGAAGTCGACGTTGTAGTCATCGTTGAGGGAGGCAGGAGGCTGTACGGCAGTGGCGGCGATGGGTGATGGGTAGCGAAGAGGTGGGGTTGGGCTCCGAACAATGTATTTGGGCGACGGGAAGCATGCTGGGAGGACAGCAGAGATAGGCAGCGGGATGTTCTCGACTTCCTTGATGAAGGGGAGGTTGGCGACGATCATGTCGAAATCAGTAGTGTGGGTGGCGATGTTGGTGAGGAGGTTCAGTGATTCATGCTGAAGGTCATGGAGCTCGCGGCGAGCGACAATAAGGAGGGAGTCGAAGAGAAGGCCTGCTGGTGGAGCAGAAACATTGTGGTAGAGGAGTGGGGAAGCCGGGGGAAGAGGGTTCTCACTTAGTTGGAACTCGTGCTGGATGGCTTGATTCGAGGCGTCGACGTTGGCTTGATATTCAAGTCTGACGTCGGACCAGCTTGGGAAAGTGGTGATGGAGGTAGGGGCAGTGCTGTTGGTCGGGTATAGTTCAAGTTGGGACCACTGGGGGGAGACGTCGACGGAGGAGGTGGCGGAGGCGATAGGGACGTTGAAGATGTCTTCCTGGAACTGCTCGAGGAAGTTGGTAGGCGAGGCGATGGGACCGAAGTTGAATGACACTTGGTTTGGTTAAAACAGTCAGCTCCAATATTAGGAGACTGTTCTAATGTCGCGAACTTACTACTTTATTTAAGTAGGTGAGCGGCGACAAGAGCTTTGAGTTGGAGGTGACTGAAGTAGAGACAAAGGTGCGATAGAAGGAGACAGAAGATGGCAAGGGCAAGGTAAGGCTGAGGGAGATCCAGAGTAGTGGGGGTAGACAAGAGAACAGTCTAAGGACTGTTCGCTATAATTCAGAGGTCTTATATACTAATACAGGGTGGTCTGTGCGCAGCCCTTTAGGGCTGGCTTTACACTAGAGACGGGTTCAATCTATACATATATGGTACAAGGGAGATGAGTCAGCTGTATGTTGGAGTTCCAAAGTATGCTGCACATTACTGCATACTGAGTCATCCTCTTTCCAACCAATGGCATTAGGCCCTCAGACCAATAAGGATATTACTGGTTCCAGTATCCATTGGGGAGAGGCTATGGGGAATCCCCTGAGATCTCGTTGATTGTTGATTGATTCCCACAGTCTTCCACGTGCCAATCAACAGATGTGTGGCATGTCCAAAGTATGTAGGGTCATGTGTTCATGTAGGGTCACGTGCCTGTATATAGTCACATGCAAGGTCACATGCTACTATGGTGGGTGAGGGGTCATGTGATACATCATGTGTCACCTTTCTAGGATCACGTGCCAGTTTTCCAGGATCACGTGGGGGAATCTTTGTCTTCACAATTTGGCTATAACTTGGCTTTAGGGTCGGGTCGGGTGGACTTGGAGCTTTTGCATGCAATCCCCTCTTGAGGTAGGGTGGTGCGGGTGAAGCCCGCGACACCCACGGGCTCCCCAGCCTGGCGGGATTCTGACCTCCAGGTCTAGTGGAAATGCACCCAATACCCAGGCAGCTTCCCTTCTGCCTGTCACCATGCTAAGCGATTTTCCCCCACTCAATAGTACCACCATCCCTGTCCACACTGGAGCAGATGAATGGAACCCTGTTCCAGGTCTCTCAAGTGTCATTTCTACCACACCGATACAGGGTGCAGTACCTGCCCAACCTTGCACTGTCAAGGTGGAGGGTAAGCCCTCTTCAGAGGAAAAGTGAACTGCCCTGCCAGCGTAGCACCCACGGGCTCCCCAGCCTGGCAGGATTCCAACCTCCAGGTCTAGTGGAAATGTACCTGATACCCGGGCAGCTTCCCTTCTGCCTGTTGCCCTGCTCAGTAATTTTCCCCCACTCAACAGTACCACCATCCCCGTGGTACCTGGCGACATCATTGATGTTGGTGCCATCCCCAGTGAGGAGGAGGACAGCAACTGGCTGACCACCCTACCTTGTGGATGTAAGGCTTGCCAGGCTGCTGCCTACAACGACAGGCCTCCTTCGCCACTGCAGTTAACCAGCCTTCTGCCCAACCTGCCACCTCCAGCCCCTTAACCTCAACTGGCCTTTCCAAGGTGGACTTGGACTGCTGTGTGTGCCTTGATGACTTGCCTGTCAGCCCATGTCATGCACATTGTGCTCGACATAGTGTTGCGATGGCTCAAGCCGCATGTTTTGAGAAACATGTGATAACTTGATGAATAAAATAGATACAAATATGAAAATATTTATGTAAATGGATTGGATCAAAAGCCATGGGGCCACTTAAGATAGCTTGGCAATCCAAGGAGCCATTCAAGCATGATTTAATTTTGGCTAAATTTATCAAAAAAAAGATGAATTTAGCCAAAATTAAATCATGCCTGAACAGATCATCGGATCGCTGAGCTGTCTTATTAATAAGGCCTTTTGCTTCTTTTTTTTTTTTTTTTTTTTGAATTGTCAGTTTATTGTCTATCAGCAACTAGTGCTACGAGACATCATGTGCTACAAGGCCACGTAGTTCTAAAGGGGGCATATAGAGGGGGGTTATTTAAAGAAGTATGGTGGTCCGTGCAGTTACCATTTACCTACAAGAGGCAGAGCTGCGGGAAGGTGAGGGCTAGACAGGTGCAGCAGCAAGGATGCCAGCTGCTAACCTTTCAAGGCAGGTCTGGCTGGGGGGGCTGGGGGCAGATGGTGGCACGCCAAAGCACCTTGGACACCTCAAGGAGGCGGTCCGGGTGGGGTGGTAGCCATGGTTTGATGAGGGCCATCCAAACAGTGCTGTTGGCCTCAAGGAGGCGCTCTGGGAGCTCCTTCGTAGGTACAGGGCAAGGCGAAATGGAGGGTGAAAGGCAGGGGTGAGGAGGCAGAGGGCAAAGGCAAAAGAGGGGACAGGAGTGGGGAGGGCGATGACAGCCACCTGCAACCCTACAATGAGGTCATGAAAAGGACTTATGGCTAGGCCTGCCCATGACGGAAATGAAAGGTGAAGGGGGGATAAGAAGGGGGGAAAGGACAGGAGGTGTAGGGTGAGGTGGGACAGGAGTGGGAAAGCCCACGAAGCAATCCTCATGGCAGGGGCATAGAGGGGAAGGGCCAAGGGACTGGAGAATGGCAACAAGACAGATATGCTCAATAGGGTCAGTAGAGGAGGCCAACTTCGCAGTCACCACAGTGTGATAGGCATGAAACTCGAGGTAAGAGGCGTAAGCGGGTGCGATGCTGGGGGAGAACAAAGGGGTTGTGACAGGGAGAGGTAGAACAGGAGGGGGAACACAAGGTGGAAAACGTGTCCAATCAACAAGGGAGGTGGCAAGCAAAGGGAGGAGAGGGCCAAACACCTGGCCATCCACGAGGACCACAGGGGTCACAAGAGGCATAGGCTGGGACCACTCAAGGATGGTAAGGGGGAGGGAGAGGCAGCTGTCGAGGAGGGTGAGGAAATGCAGAGCATTCCGCTTGTCCACATCAGAGGCCTCAGCAACATGAGGAGGGATAACGGTGAAGAGGAAGAGAAGGGAGGAACCCAAGAGCTGGAGGCGGTTGAGCAGGAAGAGGCCAGAGAGGCACTCACACAAGACGGACACATTATCCCCAGAAGGGTAGACAAGGATACAGGGGGTGGGGCGAGGAAGGTGGAGGAGGCAATCACTATAAAGGAGATTTTGAATGCCCTGAACAACAATCAGAGGTATGTCAACAAGGTGTATGTCCTGATATTCTAAGTCAATTTGTATTTGGATTGCCACTGCTATCACTGGCCAGATTGACAAGCACAAGGTCATTGACATGCTTGAGGGCCCTGAGGATGCCAACCCATAGCAACAATCAGGTGACCAGACCATGGCCAGCATGGATGATGATGGTCAGCAACTGCGGCATCAAAATCCAGCGCACCTATCTTTGGGACATCCAGCAGTAGATCCTCAGCAACTGACAGAGGTACTAGTACACCAGCAGCTATAGTACCATAATGTGGATGTCTCAAGCATGTTTTGAATAGCCTGAAACTATCTCTTTTGAAAGTGCTTCCAAGTCTCCCAATGGATTGCTATCAAACCCAGCAGTTGCCAGTGATTGACCCGAAGCTGCAGATACAGGTTCTGTACACATGGGAGTTGTGCCTGAAGAACATGCCACCCCTAGAACAGTTAACAAATGCTTAAACATTACAAGGGTACTGCAATCATGGAAGGACAATTGATTAATGTTGATCACCGATGATGCTGACCAGGTACACAGTTTGCTTTCTCAGGCTGTCAGATGTTGATCACCTTTTATTCTCGCATGAAGTGGCAAGTTGACGCAGCCAAATATTGAAAAGAACAACTCAAGGAATTATGTGTTGGCCTTTGCAATCATTGCAAAAAGTCATTGTGGGAGTTTTTGCATGACTTGGCAATCAGCGCTTTGTTGGAATTTGGAAAGGCAATGGCCCAAGTTCATTCTCCATCTAGCTTCTGCATCACATATCTTTACAGTATATTTCTTAAGACTAATATTCTCTGCGAACGTGCAGAGCAGGCAGAAGCACAAAGCTTGCATCAAAATTTGATCCAGATTGTCAAGGAGATCTCATGCAACATGCCACAGCTCTGTGCTACATTGGCTAGTGGAGACGACCATCCTATAACACATTGCGAACTTAATTACACCCTGGGGCTTTCAAGCAAGCAGTTTACCAGTTGGTAGGAACAGGCACTTTATTCAGTACATAGTACATTGGCTTCTTGGCTTAAATAACTGAATTGAACTGTGTCAACTTCTTCCTATCCCAGGCCAATCAAAATTTTATGACTGGAATAATTTGGGTGCGGGGAGCTAAGACAAGGAAGGTAGATGAGATTATACAAGAAAGATTGCAATTTTTTCAAGGTGCTCAACAAAGCACCCAGGATTGTGCAGAGCAATACATACAAGAGGACAAGGCCAGATTCATAAGGAAGCCTTAGCTGCTTTCTCTGTGTTGATTCTGAAAATGGATAAAGGTTGAGAAGATATCACATACCAAAGCAAAGAAAGGGGGGAAGCATACAAGGAAGGTAAGAGCGCATGGATAAATTGTCGATTTGCAGATAAAATATTGAGCAATTCCCAGTGAACAAGTAGTAACACCGGTAATGCTGCAAGCAATGGGGCTAGTGGCTCTGACGTGCAGGTCCAGCCTGATGGTGCTAGCCATAAACGAAAGACATGCGATAATGTACGCAAGGTACAAGGACTTTTCATCCTGCAGGGAGCCAACCAAGCAAATGAGGTATGTCACTCATCTTGTCATAGTCTTGGTCTGCAAATTGACACCTAACATTAGGTTCCACAGTATCAGGAAGCAGCCAACCAGGAATTCGAGGTATGCCAATGTGGTCCTATTTCGACTTGCATTGACAAAGAACCAGAGTCCCACTCCATAGCAACAAGATATCGATGTAGCCAACATCGAGCACAAGGAAACTAGTTGTACAGGAATACCTGCCAGCCA
>Ga0307510_10002411_pt1 | contig 21206 bp, 21 predicted proteins | sample 12_EM_MG_FD_207224 | JGI IMG/M metagenome (GOLD analysis project Ga0307510, IMG submission 207224) | Populus trichocarpa ectomycorrhiza microbial communities from riparian zone in the Pacific Northwest, United States - 12_EM | ecosystem: Host-associated > Plants > Roots > Unclassified | place... | reverse complement strand
CCCATAACTCGGGAGACTGCATTCCACGAGTCTGGACTTTCTCTAAAAACACAGTTCCGAAGGAGCCGTTGCCAATTTTGTAATTCAACTTCCAAGCTGGTGGCTCCCTAACAGTGACAGCACTGACTCTCACTCCTTCAGGCACGGATGATTGGGTTCCGCCCCGGGGTTCTGTCCGCCGGGCGATGAGATGTTAGGTTCACGCCACCTGCCAGGAGTCGCGGGCACCTACCATCGAATATGGGCCCCTCGGAGAAGTAGCGGGGGCTATCTGCGACACTATCCATACCTGAATTACTCCACTGGGTCGGGGTCGAAACATATGGTTGAGTTCTTGCACGCCGTTCGGTCGGTTGGCCTCGCGGGGCTCTGGGAGGTCCTGCATTGTCGGTGGAGCCGCCTAGTAGCGAATCAGTATTCTCCCCCAAGCCGATGAACACGAAGATACACGGATGGAACCGCGCACCTCTCATCATATCGCTCATCATACGCTGCCAGGTAGTGGTATCCCCCCCCCCAATAACAAAATTGTTGCTGTTGATATTCCCGCTGAATGGGCCATTGATAACGCGGCTTTGACCACAAATGAAGGTTAACAAGTAGTTAGCTCCTGTAATAAACTCTCCAAGTAATATTCCTAAGAAGGAAGTAGTGAACATAAGAAAACGCAACACACCGGTCGTTAGAAGACATCTCGTTCAAGATTCGGGCTGATAAAGTGTGAATGCGGTTTTGTCCGGCGTTTTAGAATCCGAGCAATGTGTATGATAGCTAAGCCCTCCGTAGACCTTAGGGAATGGAGTTTATCAGAATGAACCTAGTATGATAGCTGATGTTAAATATTATGATATTATAGATAACAAGGCTAGCGAGCCCGCGGGCTTAACTCAATTAAACCCCGCTCTAGGTAGCAGGGGATGGGAAGATGGAGAACCCTAACCTGATACAACACACCAAGAGCACAGCAGAGCCTCAAGTAACAAGCTCAAAATATTTTCTCAAGATCACGAACAACTTCGCTAGGGGGGGCGATGAAGGATGGCGTGAAGAAGAAAATATCCTGGTGCACCAGTCAACCTATATAAACGACTTTCCTAATCAGAAATCCAGGAGGGATGCTCTCTCCATCGCGTAACATGGCAGGGCGGGGTTGCCCGAACCTCTCACCATGCTGTACTCGAGTACCCACGCCCCCCGGATTGCTCTGCAGGTTCCTATTATGGCTCATCCTCCCGTATTTTAGCCAATAAAATATGTTGGGAAGCAATAGTTGCGTCCTAGCTCAGAAAACTCGGAACCTCAAGCGCCAAGACTACCTTGGCCACTGTGCTCTGATAAGGCAACGAGCAGCCAACAGCCGACCAACAAGCCAAACATCTGGTAGAGTGATAGAGTGAGAGATGCCTTAGAGCCCTGAGCCCGCCGCTCATATTCTGATTCTAAAGAGAGCGGTAACGTAGGCCACGGTGGGCCCAAACACACAGTGACACGAAACGAGTGGCAACTACGGAGTCCGTAAGCTAGCTTTTGCTTACTAAGGGCACTTTTTACTTAGGCTGTTTCGCGTCACCGTGTGTTTCGGCCCATCGTGGCCTACGTTATCATAATTTTAGTACAAGTATTAAGTTGGCATGCCGGACTTAGTTTTGACGTTATAGCCATCAGAGTGCACGTTAATGGCGGAAATAATAATTTTGATTGATAATATTATCGTGAATTTACTTCATGAGCTTAAGTTAAGTCTCTTTTCTTCACTCACATACTTGAGTACGTATAATATCGCATTTTCTGGTTAAGCTCGTTTTCACGCTAAGAGGTCAAAAGAAAGTGTGGCGAAATACGAGAGCTTCTTTGGGCAGAGAGTTGCCTTTAGGGGTAGGATTTTCATAGATATTTACCGTGGGCGTTGGTTTTGAGACTTTTGCCATCTGTCTAGGGGAAACAACTAACCTGGAAGGGTTACTTTATGAAAAATCCTGACTCACACCTTATTCTAACATCTTAGCGCGAAAACGAGAAAATGCGGTACATGCGAACAGAGTCATGGTCTTGTTTTAAGGCAACCTTTCCTATTTCATCATTGAGGCAATAGTGATCATTTGAGGGACCTTACCGGCTAAAGTATCTGAGGATGAACGATTCCATAATAGGAACTAGTAAAGTAATTAGGGGGCGTAAGTAGATTTATTTGAGCACCCGGTAAACTACTGTGTGCATCTGCCAGACACAATTTTTTACGATTTGCCAGGCTGCGGAGGAGCAGAGTGCGGTTCTGTCAAATACTGTAAGTTTCTATATGGTCCACAGCAACGGCCACAAACCAGTGCTGGCTTTTTGTTTTAAGGTTCGTATCATATGAGAATCGATGCTTTCTTTCCCTTTGCCACTCAAGGGAGTCCTAGGGCCCTTTAGCTTAACTCCTTTTCCAAAGTCGGGTGCCAAATACCCTCCCCGGGGCTGTGCTATGAGCTCTGCCAACTGGGAACCGCATGCAGAGTTGTGTTGACCAAACCTGTTTAAATAGTGCACTTGTGAAGAATAAAGGGGGCGGAGGGTGTAGTTTGCGGCTGTGGGTCCGGGAATTCACTTTTTATTCTGGCACTTATGAAATCTACGGCACTCGACTACTAGCAATGCAATTTGAGAATGGTGTTGACCTCGTTAGGAAACTCTGAGGTTATTTTGGTTTCAACTTTTCTGGTCGTTTTGGGAGGCTAATAAATTGAACCTAAAATCCCACTTCATTCCTACCAGTTCTTGCCACCGAGTGAAGGAGAAATCCAAACCCGCAATGCCGGCTCTTGAATTGAGTTATGCATGCCGTCGGCACATCAGAAAACGGCGGTTCATGGCGCATAACTTAACCCGAGCCGAAGAAGGAAAGATAGAAAATAACCAAGCCGGAATGAACGCTGTTCTTCGTCCCTAGAAATGCTCGCCATCACTAGTTCGCTAGGTCTGAAGGAACGTTAGTCCCAAATTGTTCGTTCATGATCGACTCCTGACAGAGACCGATAAAGGAAAGGGGAAATGGAAATTGGGGGGGTGGATGCCTACGCACTGCACTCCCTCCTATCTCAACGGCCTAGGGAACTAGAATCAAAAGTCTATCCGGGCCCCAGCGTGGGCGCCGTGGAGTCCATTGTCGGCGTCGCCCCAATCATGGAACTCCTCGCAGGCGTCCTATACGCTACCCGAGCGGCAACCTTTTCCGTGAATGAATCTATATCGGGTGCTTCATTCTGAATCTTCAACAACCGCTTGTAGAGGTCCATTCCGATAGAGTACTCGGGCCCAGGAGCTTTGCTCATGATCCAGGGCTTCTTCAGACAATCCTCGGCGCTCGGTCGATCTTCTGGTTTCGATTTCAGGATGTCGCTGAGGAAGTCCACACAGGTGATACTGAGGCCTGCGCTTTTGACCGGCAAAGGCGGGGAGGATGCGCTCCCAGCGTATCTCCATACCTCAAAGCGGCCGTCAAATAGGGAGCTACCGGCGAACATCCGGTACAAGATACACCCGAGGGCCCAGATATCTACGCGGTTAGTCTTGGGTATCTTCATGTCATCCATTTCGGGCGCCATGTAGTCTTGTGTGCCAGCGATGGTCATTAGGCGTGTGCTAGAGTTGGTGTATGAGATGCGCTTTGATGTGCCAAAGTCGCCGATTTTTACACGGAGGACTTGGTTCCTGCCCTCTGGGAGCCAGAGGAATATGTTCTAGTGGCTATCAGGCTTTGACTAATGTATTTGGGCGAGGGAGAGTGCAAACCTCAGGCTTCAGATCGCGATGCGTGATCCCCACCTTATGCATCACTACCAACCCTTGGAGTAGCTGCTCGACTACCACCTTCGTATCACTTTCATTCCACCGATACTTGTCCACAAACGTTTTCGACATATCCCCCATAGGGAGATACTCCATAGCAATGTACACGTAATGCTCGTCCTCATAGGAGGAGTTGAATTTGACGAACCACTCATACTATCGGTACGTCAGATAGGCCTCCCTAAAACCGAGCAAGACCAATGCCCATTATGAAAGGGCGCAGGCTTGGGCAAAACCTACATTTGATAGCGTCTGTGAATTCTTGACCTCGCTTTGATACTGCTTGGCAGGAAAATTTGGCACGGCCCGTGATAGCCTCTTCACGGCCCATAACTCAGGAGGTCCAGTTCCACGGGCCCGGACTTTCTCTAAAAATACAGTTCCGAAGGAGCCGCTACCGATTTCGTGATTCAACTTCCAAGCCAGTGGCCCACTAACAGTGGCACCACTGGCTCTCACTTCTTCAGACACGGATGATTGGGTTCCGCCCCGGGGTTCTGTCGGCCGGACGATGAGATGTTAGGTTCGCACCATTGTCCAGGAGTCGCGGGCACCTACCTTCGAATATCGGCTCCTGGGGGAAGTAGCGGCGGCCACCTGGGACATTATTCACACCTGGATTATCCCACTGGATCGCAACCGGCGGTTGAGTTTTGGCACGCCGTTCGGCTGGTTGGCCCCGTGGGGCTCTGGGAGGTCCTCCATTGTCGGCGTAGCCTATTACGGTAGTAGATCAGTATCCACCCCTAAATTTATGGACACTAAGATACACAGGTGGAACCGCGCACCCTCCGCCATACCGCTCGCCGCACGGGTCGGGGCACCAGCATTTCCTGCAAAAACAATCCTGTTGTTGCTGTTGACATTCCCGCTCGATGACCCAATGATAATGGGGAATTGACTAAGGTGAGGGCTAATAAGTAATTAACTCCTGTAATAAACTATCTACGTCATTTTCCTAAGAAAGAAGTAGTTAACATAAGAAAGGGCAACACACCGGCCTTTAGAAGACATCTCGTTCAAGATTCAAGCTGATAAAGCGTGAATGCAGTCTCACCCAGCGTTTTAGATCCGAGCAATGTATATATAAGATAGCTAAGCTCGATAGACCTTGTATGTAGCACAGAGTTCACCAAGATGGACCTAGCAGCTGATACTGGACATAAGTTAGCGGGCTCGCTCCGTGCGCAACTCAATTCAACCCGCAGCCTGTCGAAGTAACACAGGCTGGGAAGTCGGAGAATCCTAACCTGATACCGTACACCAAAGCAAAGTAGAGCCCCAAGTGCTGGGCTTGAAATATTTTCACCAACAAGCGGGGAGTAAAGCAAAAAAACACGAACAACCTCGCCAGGGGGAATGAAAGATATGATAGCAAAGAAAGAAGCCTGGTCCACTACCGGTAGTCAATCTACAGTATATAAACAACTCCCCCAAGCAGAGACCCACCCCTGACAAAACAACCAAAGAGAGGAATACCCTCTCCTCTTCCTCGCGTAATAGAGCAAGGCGAGGCTGACTTACTGTAACTTGGCTTACCTTGCTGCTGGCTGCTGTGCGCATTCTGCGCACTCCCTCACCAAATTATTCCGGAGCCAGTAAGAACAGTTTTCCCAGCGAAGTGCGTATACAGTACAGTACTGGTGTAACTCACCGACTGCATCACTGAGTCTGCCCATCCATTCCGGCACCGGTGTCACAGAAAAGTCGTCGACTCAAAAAATATATTTCCTTTTATCATACACCAAAGGCGTGCGGGCGCTTATAGCCAAGACATGAAGGAGTGGACCAATCGTTGCGGTAGTACTCGTCCCAAGTACTCGTAATTTTCTTCCTTTTTTAAAAACGACCGGGTCCGCATATGCTCGCGGATGCTAGATGGCCCAATGATATCGACGGTAACAACTCATAAAATGAAAACTCTGACCTAAATTCAAGTACCTTCGAGTTCCCTTTCCTGAGGGTTTCTCACCAAAACCATACCTCAAATGTACTTGAGCTGGGGTCAGATGGGTGCCTCTTCGCTGCATATGCGGACCTAGTTGTTTTTACAAACGTCAGAAAATTACGAGTACTTGGATGTTCGTTAGCGCGAGACCCTTTCCCGGCCGAAGGAAATCCCGCCGGCTCGCTACCACGAGATCCAGAACCAGTACCGAATGATACCAGGAGATGGTGGTACCAGAAACGGGGATTTGTTATCCCGCTGCGAGGGAGGGGAGGAAGAGGGAATTGATAGCGGGCTACCGGTACAAGTATCAGCACCTTTTCTGACTACCGTAGGCTGATGGATAGAGCGTTATTATATGAATGGGCCAGAATGGCTCACCAGCTTGCATTGCGTTTTATATCGCGTTAGCGTTGCGCTAAAATGTCCGGGAAGTTGCCGGTATGGCACAGCCGCTCAAAGTCAACCAGCCAAATATCCCTGTCTGTACAAGTATGGTTCAGGGGCTCCGACCCTTGCAACAGATACCGTGCCACCAGTTGACTTGACCAGAGGGTGAGGCTCCAAGTTAAGCTTCTCACATGATAGCCGACGCGTTCCCCCCGCGCCAGAGGACTGAATCAAAGCATAAAACCAACGCATCTCCATAGACATCGGACCTGGCCCCGTTGGTTATTGAATGGAGTTTCCAATGTCAGGAACCCCCGGCAAAAACCGCGCACCAATTCCCGTCCGAGGCAAGAAAGCATCTCATGCTGCGGGATGCGAGCACAAACCACAAGGCAACCTTGCGAGGTAACTTACATCCCTTCCTGCATCGAACAGGACCATTCGTTCTGGAAGCCTAACGACAGTTGAAATGTGTATTCAAGGTCGCACGAACCGACAGCATCCGTTGTCAGGACTCTCTCAAACTCATCAGTACCACTCCCCTCCAAGCCATCGTAAAAACTCGAATACAAGGCCGGTGTGCTACGTCGTTGAAATTTCCACCTCTAGGAAAGGGGTAGAGGAGTCACAGCAAAATCACCCCTCGGCTGGGACGAAAAAAAAGAAAAATACACGGCGCTTTACCACGAAAGGCAATTACAACGACACAGCACACCGGCCTTGTATTCGAGTTTTTACGGTAGTGCACTTGTCATACTCGAGTGCATAGATGGTCGGGGATGAGTAATTCGTAGCATACGCTAAACATCAGGCCTAGGGGGCACAGGCCAACCTTTGTACCTCAATCTCGCCAGTTAAGTAAGCTCGCCAGTTAAGTGGGGAATCGACTAATAACTCGCCGTCGGGCAGGCACTAGCAGGGCTTTGATCCGCTGGACACGCTTGTAACAAGAACCTCCGACCATTACTTGTTTCATACGCTACCGTTTCACTCCCGCCCGGTACGCTATCATCAGCCCCACCCGGAAGCAGGCAGAATTAAACTTTACTATACTAGCGAAACAGACGTAGGGAGCGGACGCAGAGACTTGTGATGTCTGCCGGTGAAGGGCAAGAGCGATTTGATACCGTAAGAACCGAAATAATTGAGAATGGCGCTAGGACGTCCAGAATTTCCTGCTTTGGATTAGGAGACAAAACCCGGCGAGATGATTCTCCCTCGGCCCTCACTTGAGACACAGACCTTACTAGGAGAGGAAACTCCAACGTCCTAGCGAGATTCTCAATTACGATATTTCGGTTTTTACGGTAGGGCAGTTAGCAATCTCACGGTGTTTTGACCGACTGAAAAAATCGCACACTAGTAGATAGCTTGGCGCGCAGAATTTCTACATAAGAGGGATCCCTCATGCTTTCTTGGCTTGGGTAAGCATAGTCACACCCAACTTAAGGTTGCTCGTCTGCCTTGGATTAGGTGGTAGCTCCTGTATTTAGTCCGAATGAAAGTACAGTGAAACCTCCGATAATTCCAGCAGGCAGGGAGTAAGTTAGCACGAGGCTGGAAAAAAGGGAGATGGAAAGAGGAGAGTGGTCTTGGAACAGGAGGGCAGCCACATATAACCTTTTAAATCGAGTGATATCTAATGATTGCAAAGAGAAAAAGGGAAAATTTGCGTAGAACTTGGATAATATGATGCACAAAGAACTAAGTGAGGGTATGAATTCAAATAAGAGAGTGCGGCCAAGGCAGACATAACTAAAGACTATTTTCCAATGTGAAGTATGGTAAAAGACTACTTTTGTTGAAATTGTGATCCATAGAATGTGCTGGAATTGGAGACTATAAGAGGTATAAAACTTTCTGAGAGATTTCCCATATGTAAAGTGTTGTGACTTTACAAATACTAGAATTACTAGAGGGTTGGAATTCTGGGAGGTGGGAAATATAAAAGGTTTCACTGTATTTCATTCTGACTAAGGACACGCACTGCGTATTTTTCCTCCCAACCAAAGAGCAACAATCGACTATCAATCATACTCTGGCAAATGATTACGTGTTAGCCAAAAATATTCTAACTAAGCAAAGACAAAATTTTCCGCAACAGTATCATTAGGGGTGAACAAGGCGGTGGATACAAGAATTGGCAATACGGTCCACAAAGCAGCCTACAGCTGTGTAAAGAGAAATACACTAGTAGATAGAATACGCATAGATGTTGACAGGCAAAACTAGTTGGGTTCTAACGTCAACTATCACGAACCGGGACATCGCAGGGATGCGGGATTCGGCGATTGCCCAATATTTGAGACAGCTCCCCGTGCATATTGTGGATATATGTAACTTTAGAAAAATCGGACAATGTAAAGAAAGCAATGAAACTGATGCCAATGAAGGAGAGATAATGGGAGGCCATATGCGAGAGAACCAGAGAGGACTAGGAGATTAGAATGAACAAAATAAAAAGATGAAGAATAGGGGAATAGTGTAGAAGAATGTCCTAGGAAATAGTGAAAAAAAAGACAAGATCAGGTCTTTCGTGACCGAAGTGACATATGGAGTGGAGGTACAGTGGTCCCAGATGGTGTTGAGGAGGAATGGGAAGGTTTTGCTCGGGTAGTTCGTCGGGAAACAAGGTTTCTCTCCGAGGCCAAATTCCACTCTTTATCGCTTAGTACTTCCACCTCACTATCGTCAGAAATCCGTTAAGCAGAACTTCCAGGAATCTCAGTAGAGGTAGTAATGATTTTAACTAGGCGCTGTGAAGGGACTCGCTTGGTTTTGGGGGTTCCTTTGGGCAGTTTGTGACTCTTTCTAGCATCTTTCTTGAGTCTGGCATCTCGTAGGTCGATAAGCTGTGCTCCAGAGAGAATGCGTGCTTCAGACAGCTTTCGGCGGTTTGTATGGTTCTTGAGAGGAGCAGCTCGTTGTAGGCGATATGACTGTTCCTGATACAGCTCACGCTGTGCAACTTCAGTCTCTAGTTGATGGCCCAGTTCTCGTAGGATAACCTTAATGCGTAAATTAAGCTGTTCTGATTAACTAGCTAGGGTGGGGCCAGAAGGGGGTGGAAGTGCTGACTCTGTGAGGGATAAGGAGGCTAGACTCTCATCTAACATTTTCTCGGCGGCCATGATTCTTCTGCGAATATCCTTGCTTTTGCCGGGAGTGTTGATTAGTCCCATGGTATCACGCCGTGCAACTGCCTCTGGTATCATTTTTCCCAACACCTTTCTTGCACACAGGGGTCATATGCCACAAGCCTCAAAGGCAAGGCTAATATTCTGCAAAGTAAATGTTTTCTCCCTTGCCTCAGTAACAAAGCATAAAAAAATCGCCTTTTTAATTCCATCTCCCGTTTTCCTTCCTGACCGCATGTGGTTGTCCACAGCCAAACCATAGAAGTGTTGATAGGGAGAGAAGAGGCCAACATCTAAAGGTTGCAGGAGGTGGGTAGAGGGTGAGGGGAGAAGAAGAAGGATACTGTGTTCTACACAGAATTTAACAAAGGCATAGGTGATATGTGAGCCATGTCCGTCAATAATAAGAAGTCTAGTATCCCCAGCCACAGTGGCGGTCTGAGGCTCAAATATTGTTTCCAGCCAGAGAAGCGCCAACCTGTCATCAATCCACCCTTTAGGAGAATAACTAAACTTATAGTTACTCTCCTTCTCAGTGAGATTTGTATACCAACCAAGGTACAGTGCCTTTCTGCGGTAAATAATGAGGGGTGAAAGTGATTGTCTTGCAGCGCTGATGGTTCCAACCACAGTTACAAGCTCTCGTCCTCTATCATGGGTTACCCGCGGGTTTCGCCTTCCACGGCGGCAAAGGACTTTGGCTTGAGATGCTTGGCCCATAAGGAAACCTTTTTCGTCCATATTGGCGATTTGTGGAGCCTTCAGACCGTGTGTCCAGACAAGCTTACCCAGCTTACTGAGGTAGTCCTTAATGATGCGGGGATCATTCGCCTGAGCCCGTTGGCGCTCCAGCTGGGTGCTGAATTTAATCGCAAGAGTGTGATGTCGATTAAGGAATCGTGTTATTCAATTCTTTTCTAAAGGTTCAATCGCCCCCCCTACTCTTTTTCCTTCAAGATGGAGAGCCATCTCTCTCACATTATCCAGCCTTGCTGGAAAGCCTCTATCATCCATGTCAAAGCACCATTTCACAATGGCTGTCTCATCACTTTCCAGCAGGCGTTGCTGAGGTACATGAGCTACTTGCCGACTTCTGCGAGTTCCAGCCAGCCGGTAATAGAGTGTGGTCTGAGGAACCCCATAGATCTCCACCGCAGCAGGAACCCCCCCTTCCAGGCCACCCTGAACTGCCTTCATTGCTTGTTGAATCAATTCTTCACGGGTTGCGTGCGTGATGTTCTGTTCCGCCCATGGTGTGGTTTCTGGTATCTAGTTTATTTCTCTCACACTACAAGCGAGGTATCTATATGTTGTATTGTCTTGTCTGAGACACAAAAAGCAAATCCCACATCCCTGCAACATCCCGGTTCCCCGTAGTTGACCTTACCATACCCAAAAGTCTAAGCTACTAATACAAAAAGATTTAATATAGGATGATTATAGAAAAAGTTGGCTAATCATGCCAAGGTTGCGGCATGCGGGCTCAACCCCCTCATGTTCGCTGGCTCACATCCTGGGGCACTCCTACAGAGTATCTGCTAGCTCAATGTAAGATTGTGGCTCAACGTAGGATTGCGGCTCAACATAAGATTGCGGCTTAACTTAAGATTGCGGCTCAACGTAAGATTGTGGCTCAACACAACATTGCGGCTCAACATCACTTGGTGGCTCAACATCACTTTGTGGCTAGTTTTCTATACATGAATTATTAGTAATAATGTCGGTGGACAATGACAAATATATAGTTGATAAAAGATAGAAAAACAGAGACTTCAGTTATCAACCGATTACCATCTCAAATCACCTTTATTGCAAATTATGCCATCTGCAAAATCTTTCACCGTTCCCAGCCAGCGCATTGAGGCATACAATGACATCGAAGTACGGATTGAAGCGGTCATTACCTTTATTCAGTTGTCCTCTGATAATTATTAAAATCTTACAGCAATCACGCGGACATATGAAATCTCAGTCTTCAGACTTCAGGGACGCCTACAAGGATGCCAATCCCATCACGAGCGGCCTGGAACCAACCCGAAACACACCGAAGACCCAGAATTGGCTCTGTGGTAGTATCTAGACCGTCTCGATTCTATTGGAACTAGTGCTCGACAGCAGATGGTAGCAGGCTGTGCAAATGCAATCGTGCAATATGGACATATTGGTGAAGGAGCAGCTCCTCTTGTTGGCAGTCACTGAGCCTCTGGCTTTGTTGCCCGCCACCCAGAGTATCATATTCGCAAACAACGTTCAATTGAGATCAACTGAAAGAATGCACATGATTCAGAAAGCATTCGTGCTTGGTTTGAGAAATATGGTCTGATTTGAGAGGATTACAATATTGAGCCCTGCGACCAGTACAATTTTGACGAAACGGGGTTTCGTATTGGCATTGGCAGAGATCAGTGGATTAATACTCGTGATCCTACCCAACAGGCGTATCTTAGAAGTTCCACAAATCATGAACTTGTTGTCTTAGTGAGACTATTAGTGATAATGGGGTGGTATTACCAGCCATGATTATTGTCCCTGGAGTTATCCACCAAGAGTCTTGGTATACCACAACCAAAATCCCTGGCGACTATCTTATGACTACTTCGGAAACCAGCTACAACAATGATGACCTGACAGTAAAGTGGCTTGCCCACTTTCATCGATTCGGTGCAAAGTGACAAGAAGGGGTATATCGACTATTGCTTCTGGCTGGTTTTGGCTCACATTGCACCAAGGAATTCCTTGACTACTGTGATCAACACAAGATTATTGTGTTTTGCCTCCCTTCGGATTCAAGCCATCTCCTCCAACCACTGGACGTAGTCGTATTTCAGCCATATAAGCACTACCATGCTGAGGCTGTTGAAAAAGCTACATGAACTGGCTGTGGAGACTTTAATAAATCAGAATTCCTGGATACTATCGATATGTAACGACCCTACAGATAGGTAGCTATTGTGGACTAGACTCAAGCCCATCTGGTATACCAAGAGGTAACCAGATTGAGGCTGGACCTGTATAATCAGTATACTACCAGTAGGCATGAGTTGGTACAAGTGTCTACAAAGTGACTTGGTAACATAGGGTTAGACAGGGTAACCTTTGGAGAGTAGGTTCGTGTAAAGTCAAGGACACAGGGTAAAGGTTGCACAGGTCTCTGGGGCAACATTATATGTGGTTAGATGGACCCCCGAAGGAAATAAAGGCATGAAGGGGTAAAGTTACCCTACCTTGGAAACATGATTACCCTACCTTGGGGACCCAGTTACCCTACCGAGGTACCCCAGTTACCCTACCTTCACTGACAATGTCTTCTTCAGACGGAGGGGAGAGTTATCCCACAATAGTGAGGCTCTTAGATGTTCATAGGGCCGCTTCGTATGGCACGAACTGGGCTACTGACAGAGTAGGAGTGGCCCTAACCTCCAGTAACCATTCAGAGAATATTCCTAACACCACCCTGCGGCCCCAGCGTTGGTACGGCGCGACAGCACTGTACGGCTGTGTAGTTGTGTGCTTCCTAGTAAAGTGAGATCCATGGGAACGCTCCCACAACACCTTATGAGTTGTGGCCGTCCAACTGACCAGAAGCTGTTCGCAGGATATATAAGGAGTGTGAGGATAACCGCCTCCTGGGGCGCCACCTGGATAACACCAGGGAACCACCTACGGGCATACTTTGACCTCCGGGTAGTAGAATGATTAACAGTAGAGGGGTTGGGGCAGACAGGGGAAGCTGCAAGGCTGCCAGGACAACCACCCCAATGCTAGTCCCAGGCTACCCCGTGAACTGTAGCATTACCATGGGTTATTAGTGGACTCTAGAGGTGTGAGTCTTGTCACGATTTAAGAGGGTCCCGCATGGTTGACTGTGAGTAGCGCCCATGCAGTCAAGCAGCAGGAGATTTCTTATCGTGGGAGCATGCAGTCAGGTTTAGAAGCTTAGTATAGCCAAGTAGATGTGCTGATGGACTGCGTAGCTTGTATAGATGAAACCACCGCTGGGCCAGGGAGTCCCAAGGGATATTATCTCTATGGTGGGCATGTCGGTCAGCCACAGACAGGCTACTGATTGGAAAGAGCTTTCGCTCATGCAGATGTAGTAGGAGAGACATTACTGGGAGCACTTCCTATTTGTGGAGATAGTTAATATCCGCGTGGTCCGACTTCCTCCTAGTATTCTTTTGCTTTAGGCAGGTGAGTTGGACAGCCCTGAGCTGAGCAGGGTGCTCACGAAAGGTCAGAATAGTTGACTGGTGTCCTCTGGCTTTACATTATTCTACTTAACTAACGCGAGATACACCCTATTCTGATAACCAACGATTCTCGAGAGAACCTATTGAGTGAAGATTTCAGGCTTAACGATATTAAGTTTTACAGCTTGATTCTACTTTGAATTATCTTTATCTTTATTTTGATCCTTACTTCAACTTTCAGTTTTTGGTGCGGTCCCAATCTTAGGATCCGTCTTCCTACAGAGTGCCCCTGTTACACTGTACCATCTGTCAGCAAACTTTCAAACCTTCAACTGTCAGATCTGGATTCCGTACTACAGGACTGATTCCTTATTACCCTGAAATTGTTATTTCTAAACTCAGAGAGGCTACCCTACCACCAAGCCAGGCAGTTCTAACCTCAGGCTTCTCTGAATCTCCCTCCCACATTCTTCTTACAATTCCTACCCTAAAAGCCATGGGTGCGGAATTACAGCATGAGGCCAAAGAGCTATCAACTAGCTTTCCACATAAGCTAAAGCTTGTACTCCAAGGTGGATTGACATTGGCCCAGTCAGGTGCATTGGCTATGGAGCATAGGGAACATACACGAGCTGCTGAGGAGGTAAGGAATGCAAGACGCAGAGCACAAAACAGAAGGCAGCTGCAAAAGGGTGGAGTTTTGTATGCCTCTGAGGCTTGTCAAATGGTTAAAAGAAGAGAGAATGCTGAAGTAGATAAAGCTGAGCAATAGTTACGTAAAGCACAAAATGCTAGGAAAAGAGTTCTGCAAGCTGAGTGTAAACCCTTTCTTGATGAGATTAAGAAAAAGGGAAAAGAGGTAAATACTAGGTTGGGGGCCAAAGAAAAGGCTCAGGCCAAGACTAATCCAAAGGCCAGGGCTACTCTCCAAGCATATAGGAAGAAGGTTTCCAGGCTTATTGTTAAGGCAATTAAGCAACATGTTCAAGTTATTTTACAGGATTAGATGTATCATAAAATGCTACTTTAAAATATTCTGTTATGCTACAAAGCTATGTTGAGCCACAAAGTGATGTTGAGCCGCAATCTCACGTTGAGCTGGTAGGTACTCTGTAGGAGTGCCCCAGGATGTCAGCCAGCGAACATGGGGCAGTTGTGGCCGCACGCGGCAACCTTGGCACGATTATTAATTCTGAGTGAATATTTCCACAAGAGAGATGTTTGATAAGCTCCAGAGGCTTGGGGTCCGGATTCGCACTGATATCATACTCGTAATCAAACTAAGCTGAAGTAATACATAAAATACACTCTAAGATGGCCAGAAATAGGAGTCTAGCACTTAATCCGCTGTATTGTACACATTGTAACTAACTGCTCCATTAAAGTCACTTTATAATAGACAAATACTACAATTATGGAAATAGTGTGGTGCCAGTGTATAAGGTTGAATATATCTGCCAGGGAGTAGGGTAAAGCGATTCATCGATCCTGTTGATGAGAAGCGGCTTCCACGAGCTAAATGTGTAGCTCATTAATTTCAGCCTCCAAGATGCCACTAGTGTGCTGACACCCTTGGCATAAAGTGATCTTACCAAGTATAACCATAATCTAAAGGAGGCTTATTACAGCAGTGTTGGATACAGTGACATACTAGCTGCAATGAGCTTTCAAACACATTCTACATTTTTTGTTTGATTAACAGGGGCTATGAAGCCCTGAAATTACCCAAATCTTGATAATACCAATAACAGGATATGGTAGAAAGAGCAATACAGGTATATTTTGAATTAGGGCTTTGAGTGCACTGGGCAAGACATAATGACTGCTGCTATAACCAAAGAATGCTGTAGCATGAAAGTATATAATAGATCCGAGATTTCCTCTTACTGATAGCTGGAATTTCATCCTATAGTTGTTAGGGTACGGTAGTTAGTTTGAGGCACCACCACTCTCTGTTGTATAGTATGATACTTAGTCTAGCTACTGATGGAGAGTTTCATGTACTGTACATTGAACATGAGCTAGCATGAGAGTGGTACCATCACTTGTACATGTTAGGTGGTAGCTTCGGCGTGAGGTATTCCGACAGCTAGGACCTTGATCGTAATTATATCGGAGAACTCTTTAAGAAGACACGAGTAATGTAGGCTAGATATAATGGTTTGCTTTGGTATAGATCGTCGAAGTATTGATAACGATATAAAAGTGTAGAATAACTTATTATATTGATAAGATCTCTTCTCCGTGCTTGTTGTTTTTAATAGCAGCGAAGATGCTTCGATATTTATATTCTGCGTCTGAGAAATCGTGGTATACATGCTAACTCTATACTAACTAAGTACCTTGCCCGCAACTCTGCGAATTTCACCTAAGTGCGAACACTCGTAGACCCTGAAAACTCTCTACCACACCTCTTGCTCCCATGGTCAACTTATCGGTCTGCGCTAAGCATTATTCCTGATGGTGTGGAGACCACGTCAGGTGTCAGCTCATCCGTTTATCCGTTGACTACTGTGGTTACGAATTATCTTGCCCTCGTGCTCGTCGAGGGTAGTGTTAACTCGCTGGACAGAAGATGGCCATTCTTCTTTGGTTGGTTCCGTCGAGAATTCGGTATGCGACTGCATCTCGTATTCTGGTCTTCCGACATTACACGACTTGTCCTCGGGATCGTACCTATAGGCATTTTTCCCTCGGACTTCATCTTTTACCAACTTGTCCTCTGTGGATTCACCCGATCCACTTACTGGGCATAGTTACCGCCTTCATACTCTACACGACTTTGTAAGTACGAGGGGACTAACTTTCATGCGAAACGTCCCGTTACTTATGACCTGACCTTGCGACTTTCTGTCTTCAAGCGGCTGTAACTTTATGCGCCGTTGTCCGATTAACCTGCTTCCACTTGCATATGGTGCCCGGAGGTCTCCCCTCATATACCCTGCGAACAGGATCCGGTCGGACGGACGGCCGGGACGTATACGGTGTTATAAGATGTGTTCCATCGATAGTGGTCTTTGGTGTTGGGACGCAACTACCCAGGCGGCCAGTGATGACGCGCCGTCCCAAGGCTGGGGCTGGAGGGGGGTGTTATCTTTTTTCTTCGAAGTTCGTGTGCGTGAAGGTAGGGTAACTTTGCCCTGTAAATCCTTACGGGGAGTCCGTGCGCCTAACAGTACACTAAATACAATTGACTAACTGAGGTTATTTAGGCTCCCATTCTGTCTCATAGTAGAGCCTTTTTGGCTGGTCAGGCAAAGACAATTCAGCAGAGCAAATTAAGTCTGAGTCTACCATCAAGATCTGATTGCTATATAGCTACAATCTGCTTAGGCCATGTATAGAGACCTTAACCAGCTTGAAAGTAGCAAGAATAAGCTCTACTTCATCATTGGTTGTGGGAGTTATGCTAGTCCGAATAAGTGGGATAATTAAGTATAGACTGGCAACTATGACTTTACCTGAGATCCCTTGCGCATTTCGGTCAATGAGACTTTGTGAAATTGGCCCCTTTATTATCAAGATTGCTCTCCATTTTATTGACAAGCCCAATGCTAGGTGCTTTTCCTAGAAATTTCTGAAAATGATATAAATGTGAAAATGTTTTATAAGCATCTAACACCAACAAAAAGTAACAAAAAAACAACAAAAAGTAACAAAAAGTGGAAAGAAAAAAAAGAGAGAACAAACCCCACTATTCTCCTCTCCTAACCTCAGTAACCTTGGTTCCCTTCACATTCATAAATGATTAGTAGGCATTATACAATAGGCTATTTTGTTTCTTTAAATACTTCTCTTCAAAGCCAGCATTCCCAGAATTCTCGAAGGCCTGAATAACCTTGTTGAATAGGCAATAAAACCTTTTACTACATCTCTGGTACATTGACACTCTAATACTGGCATGAGTGTTTAGAACATTTATTGTCTCTAGAAGGTCTTCTTTACTTAGCACAAATACCCTAGTATAAATATAATAGTAGGAACAACTATTACTTATCTAACATTTGACCTATCTCTCGCAACAATCTGGAAAGTTTAGTGAAGGCAGTAGTATCTCGTTATCCACTAAAGATAGTACCCGTATAAAGAAAGACATCAGTAATAGCATCCCTGCCATGTACTGAGTTCTTACAATGGTTAATTATCACCTAGTCCCTCTGTGTATTACTGCTAGTACCAAACTTGTCATTCTTGAATGTGCTAATAAACCCTAGCCGAAGAGTTTGTACACCACCAAGGACTGAGTGAGGTCGTGAATAGATGTTTGTAGGACAATATTCTCATCCTGCCCGGCTTTGAGTTTCTTAGTAATTGTGTCTAAAAACTTCCCCTTTGCCTCAATCTTCCTCTCAGCTTTTTTTAAAATGACCAGGGAGTTGGTCATATGCAAGACCAGGAGGATTCGCCACATATTGTTCACTCTCATAATATTCAACACCAAGATCATTCCTCTCAAGTGCTTCATGTAGGGATCTCTTCCTCTAACAAATACTTTTCTGGTAGTATTCGTTTAATTGGCAATGTCTAGTAATTATCATGATCAAGGTTGTATGGACTATCACAATAGTCTCATCGTTGGATGATCTCATCTCAATCCAACTAGAAGGTACAAAGCCCAATTCAGAACAGGACTAGGGACCTAAGTTTAGTCAAAGTTGTAGGTAAAGAGTAAAGTAGAAAAGTATATATCTTGAACCACAGAAAGGTGGTTGTCAATGTGCTAGGCCAATGCCTCAGTACTCATATGTTGTATTACTTAGATGATTGCATAAGGAGTCTATCTATATGTTTGTCCATGGCCCCTTATATAGGCATGTCTTTCACAACCATAACCCTGGTGACTCACCCTTGTGAGTCCTATGACCTCTATGACTCAAGTAAGTCATAGCGTGAGATCTATCAGCTGACTTTCCTGAGTTAACTGTCCCACATTCATTATCCAATAACAACATATAAAATGAGTCATATGCCCTTCAAGTTATAGGTCACATGGGTAAAATTCATGACTCATAATGTGAGTCATGTGCAAAGGTCATAACATCATCTGATGTTATAATCATGAGTCATAAAACTATCAACCAATTGTAACATAATGATGACTCACTAGTGCTCAGTTATGTGAAATACTATGCGTCCAATAACTGCAAAGTTGTAAAGCAAAATAAGAGGATGTCTAACAATTGATCACTCATGTGATAACAAATTAGCTAAGTCAATATATCTGACACTTTCACTCTGCCTGCATCTTCTCCCTATTACCTATCGCTGTCTTGAAAACAAATAATACATTGCACCATATATCATTTAGAGTTAGTCCAGATACCTGCTCTGATTCGTGCTTTTGATTAATCTGGTTTCTTTAAACTGAAGGTTTCTCCTGTTGCCTCCACCGTCATAGCTCACATCCTTCACAAACACCTTCAGTCCACTCAGACATTACTAGTATAAGACCAATGACGGGGATGTGAAAGTACAGAATGTTAAGTAGGATATTATAAGAGAATAAGAGAAGATAGAGGCGGGAAGGAGAAGAGGTGAGGGTGTAGGAGTGAGGGTAACGATGAACAGTAGTGTAGTCAGTTATAGGCTGGTGCTTGTGAAAATGTATGTGGTGTATGTTGAAGATGGTGGTAGTGTAGAGATGATTTTCAGTTGGGATTCTATGTTGTAGGGTAAAACTACTTCAGAGGAAATGAAGATTATTAATGAAAGAAAAGAGATAAGGAAAGTTGTGGACAAGATGAAAACAAGGAGGTGCACACAATTTTATAGGCTTGCATGTCCTGTGAATAGTGTGTACAGAGGCTGCTAGGATCTCAGCAGTGCACGAGCACTGGCACATCCAGCACCAAGTGCAGCAATTGAACAGAAATTTCCAATCGGGAATATTAAAGCATGATCCCAACAACTAACAAAAATAATCAATCAAAATCTAAACCTTAGCAGTAACTAGCGGTTAGTATACAATCTATGCACCTTAATAAAAAAACAGAAGTAATTACAATGTAACAGTTGGATGGTAACAGGTTTTTGGGAAGGTTTTTGTTGTGAGAGTGTATTTGAGTGCATAAGTCAGAGTGCTGCTGTATCAATTGATGAATTAGGAGAACAGGAGCATAGAGCCTCGTGATCATTAAAGCACTTTTCAACTCCTTGAACCCTGTGAAGCTCCGCTGGGGCAATTAGCATGTGTATTATTATACTATAATACCTAACTTGGATCGTCCCAATAACGTGGAGGAAGACTAGGAAATAATCAAAATATTTTTTTCTTATTTGTTTTGTTTTCCTTTGGGGGATATTCTTGAGTGTGATAAGAGAAGATTATACTTGTAGTTAGCTGAAGAAAAGTATGATAGTATAGTTTAGTAGATCGACTAAGTAGATTTGAAGTAGGCAAATGGCAACACAAGTATCCAAACAGGAGTGGCAGTAGCTGCCACAGTCTTGGAAGAAAGGTTAAACAAAAGTAACATTTTAATCAATTTCAGCAAACTCTGCCACAGAGCAGAAAGCAAAAAGAAACATGCCCCAAATCGCCTACTCTCTATCTTTAGTCAAGGTATGCTAACTACCATCATATTCAACGACATAAAGCTTAAGAAATCAGGTACCGATTCCCGTTGTCCGTGGCCAGCATCATCCTGATTGTGACTTCCACCACATATCAGTCTAGAAGATGGCGCTTGGCTTTTATGTTGGACAATCATAGCCAAAGACCCCTGTAGGGGGTGGTACAGAAAAAATATAGAAGGGTTGTGCTAACACTGCGTTAATGGAACGAAACCAATACACAGATAGTTGACAGATATGGCTGAAGCCGGTTCTTATGGGCTGCACAGAATTTGCAGAGGTGGATCGTGAGGAGTTTGCTGTAATGGAACTACGTCAATCCCAATGCAGTGGACAGATATGGCCAAATAGTACTCTCGTTGGCTGCTCTGGAAGGGCACGAGACAGTTGTAAGGCCAGTGCTGTATGGAAGAGTGTCAATTGGAATACAGCTAACAAGTATTATAAGAAACTGCTTTCTTTACTTATGGAAAAAGGGCATCATGAGGTGGTGAAAATACTGCTGAAACATGATCTGGTCAATCCTGTAACTGAAAATACTTATTGTAATGTTTCCTTATCGGTTCTCGGTACACTGAGAACCTTTAAGAAACCGTCCCTGTAACCAGTACAGGTACTATGGTTACTGATGGATTTCCTTTAGGATTAGTTTGGTTTCTGGATATGAGCCTTGTGGCTGTAGCCTTGTTATAGTATGCAGGAGGTATCATTGATACCTAGTTTGTTTTATGTTTGGTTTCGTGATACGAGGTTGTGCCTCTTCCTAATTGTGTTTTGGAAGTATTATTTGATACTCCAGTTGTTTGAAGTTTTGTTTCAAGGGATCGTTTGATACCTTGAATGTTTTATGTATTGTTTGATAATATCGATTTGATACCATAGTTGTTTTAGGATACGAGCTGTGCTCGTAGGAGTAAGGTTTTAGGAAAAGCCGGCCAGGTATTTAAAGGCTGCATCTTTCGGACTTAGAAAGAGCAGACTTCGAGAGACAGAGTTTTCAATATACTTGGTTGGATAGTTATCTCTTCAGTTCGCCACGATAGTGAGAAGCCGCCAAACACTTCAAGACCTTAGCGATATAGTAAAAGGTTTTATCTAACAACCTGTCGGAGCCTCCGCTTGATCAATCCACCTAGGCCG
>Ga0307510_10002410_pt1 | contig 21209 bp, 19 predicted proteins | sample 12_EM_MG_FD_207224 | JGI IMG/M metagenome (GOLD analysis project Ga0307510, IMG submission 207224) | Populus trichocarpa ectomycorrhiza microbial communities from riparian zone in the Pacific Northwest, United States - 12_EM | ecosystem: Host-associated > Plants > Roots > Unclassified | place... | reverse complement strand
TCCCGCCGGCTGCAGAGCCTGCTGCTCGGCACCCTGGCCTGGGCCATCGCGATCGTGATTTTCTTCCCGATCTTCTGGATGGTGATGACCAGTTTCAAAACCGAAATCGACGCGTTCGCCACGCCGCCGCAGTTCATCTTCACGCCGACGCTGGAGAACTACCTGCACATCAATGAGCGCAGCGATTACTTCAGTTTCGCCTGGAACTCGGTGGTGATTTCCTTCAGTGCCACAGCCCTGTGCCTGTTGATCGCGGTGCCGGCAGCGTACTCGATGGCCTTCTACGAAACCCAGCGCACCAAAGGCACGTTGCTGTGGATGCTCTCGACCAAAATGCTGCCGCCGGTGGGCGTGCTGATGCCGATCTACCTGCTGGCGAAGAGTTTCGGCCTGCTCGATACGCGCATCGCGCTGATCGTGATCTACACGCTGATCAACCTGCCGATCGTGGTCTGGATGGTTTACACCTACTTCAAGGACATCCCCAAAGACATCCTCGAAGCCGCCCGTCTCGACGGCGCCACGCTGTGGCAGGAAATGGTCCGCGTGCTGTTGCCGATTGCCAAGGGCGGCCTTGCCTCGACCGTGCTGCTGTCGCTGATTCTGTGCTGGAACGAGGCGTTCTGGTCGCTGAACCTGACCTCGTCGAAAGCCGCGCCACTGACCGCGTTGATCGCCTCGTATTCGAGCCCGGAAGGCTTGTTCTGGGCCAAATTGTCGGCGGTGTCGACCCTGGCGTGTGCGCCGATTCTGATCTTCGGCTGGATCAGCCAAAAACAACTGGTGCGCGGCCTCTCGTTCGGCGCCGTGAAATGAAGATTGAAAAGCAAAAGATCGCAGCCTTCGGCAGCTCCTACATGGAATGTCGTATCGGCATAAATCTCCTGTAGGAGCTGCCACAGGCTGCGATCTTTTGATCTTAAAAAAACAACAATGTGGAGGCCCATCCTCATGGCCAACCTGAAAATCAAGAATCTGCAAAAAGGCTTCGAAGGTTTCTCCATCATCAAAGGCATTGACCTGGAAGTGAACGACAAGGAATTCGTGGTCTTCGTCGGCCCGTCGGGCTGCGGCAAATCCACCCTGCTGCGGCTGATCGCGGGTCTGGAAGAAGTCAGCGACGGCACCATCGAACTCGATGGTCGCGACATCACCGAAGTCAGCCCGGCCAAGCGCGATCTGGCGATGGTGTTCCAGACCTACGCGCTGTACCCGCACATGACCGTGAAAAAGAACATGTCCTTCGCCCTCGATCTGGCCGGCGTACCGAAAGCCGAAGTCGAGAAGAAGGTCGGTGAAGCAGCGCGCATTCTCGAACTCGGGCCGATGCTTGAGCGCAAGCCGAAACAGCTCTCCGGCGGCCAGCGCCAGCGTGTTGCGATCGGCCGCGCCATCGTGCGCAATCCGAAAATCTTCCTGTTCGATGAACCGCTGTCCAACCTCGACGCCGCGCTGCGCGTGCAGATGCGTCTGGAACTGCTGCGCCTGCACAAAGACCTGCAAGCGACGATGATCTACGTGACCCACGATCAGGTCGAAGCGATGACCATGGCCGACAAAGTCGTGGTGCTCAATGGCGGCAAGATCGAACAGGTCGGCTCGCCGCTGGACCTGTATCACAACCCGGCAAATCTCTTCGTTGCCGGGTTCCTCGGCACGCCGAAAATGGGCTTCCTCAAAGGCAAGATCGCCCGCGTCGACGGCCAGAGCTGCGAAGTCTCGCTGGACGCCGGCACGCGCATCACCCTGCCCTTCAATGCTGCCAACCTCAGTGTCGGCAGCGCCGTGACCCTCGGCATTCGCCCGGAACATCTGGAACTGGCGCAACCCGGTGATTGCAGCCTGCAAGTCACCGCCGACGTCAGCGAACGTCTGGGCAGCGACACTTTCTGCCACGTCACCACCAACGCCGGCGAAGCCCTGACCATGCGCGTGCGCGGTGATCTGGCCAGCCGTTACGGCGAACAACTGAGCCTGCACCTCGACCCGGCGCACTGCCACTTATTCGATGCCGAAGGTATCGCGTTGACCCGTCCGCTGCGCGCTGCGGCCTGATTTCGAGAACTCCCGATGAAACTCAACCAACAGAACCTCCATCGTCTGGCCGCCGAAGTGCAACTGCCGGCCTACAACCTTAGCGACACGCGCCAAGGCATCGCCCACATTGGCGTCGGCGGCTTTCACCGCGCGCATCAGGCGTATTACACCGATGCCTTGATGAACACCGGCGAAGCCCTCGACTGGGCCATTTGTGGCGTCGGCCTGCGCGCCGAAGACCGCCGTGCTCGCGATGACCTCAAGGAGCAGGATTACCTGTTCACCCTGTTCGAACTCGGTGACAGCGACGACACCGAAGTCCGCGTGATCGGCGCGATTCGCGACATGCTACTGGCCGAGGACGGCGCTCAGGCGTTGATCGACAAACTCGCCGACCCACAGATTCGCATCGTCTCGCTGACCATCACCGAGGGCGGTTACTGCATCGACGACAGCAACGGCGAGTTCATGGCGCACCTGCCGCAAATTCAGCATGATCTGGCCCACCCAGAGGACCCGAAAACCGTGTTCGGTTTCTTGTGTGCGGCCCTGGAAAAACGTCGGGCGGCGGGCATTCCGGCGTTTACCGTGATGTCCTGCGATAACCTGCCGCACAACGGCGCCGTGACGCGCAAGGCGCTGCTGGCGTTTGCCACCCTGCGTAACAGCAATCTGTGCAGCTGGATCGACGCCAACGTCAGTTTCCCCAACGCCATGGTCGACCGCATCACGCCAATGACCAGCACCGCGCATCGCCTGCAACTGGCGGACAAACACGACGTCGACGATGCCTGGCCGGTGGTCTGCGAGCCGTTCGTGCAGTGGGTGCTGGAAGACAAATTCGGCAACGGTCGCCCGGCCTGGGAAAAGGTCGGCGTGCAGTTCACCGACGATGTTTCGCCGTATGAAGAGATGAAGATCAAACTGCTCAATGGCAGCCACCTCGCGCTGACGTATCTGGGCTTTTTGAAGGGTTACCGGTTTGTGCACGAAACCATGAATGACCCGCTGTTCGTGCGTTATATGCGCGCCTACATGGATCTGGACGTGACCCCGCAACTGGCGCCGGTGCCAGGTATTGATCTGACGGATTACAAAAACACATTGGTGGCGCGGTTTTCCAATCAGGCGATTGCCGATCAGCTTGAGCGGGTGTGCTCGGACGGCTCGTCGAAGTTTCCCAAGTTCACCATTCCTACCATCAACCGGTTGATTGCCGATGGGCAGGAGACCAAGCGTGCGGCGTTGGTGGTGGCGGCGTGGGCGTTGTATTTGAAGGGTGTGGATGAGAATGGTGATACCTATTCAATCCCGGATCCGCGCGCGGCGTTTTGTCAGGCGTTGGTGGCGGACGATGCTTTAATTACGCAGCGGTTGTTGGCGGTCGAGGAGATTTTCGGCACGGTGATTCCGCGTTCGGCGGAGTTTGTCGCGGCGTTTGAGTGGTGCTGCAACAGCTTGCGCGAAGAAGGTGTGACGCGGACTTTGCAGCGGATTCTGGATTGAAAAGCCCCTCACCCTAGCCCTCTCCCCGAGGGAGAGGGGACTGACCGAGTGGTTTGTGCAAGTTACATCGACCTGAACGTCCGGAGTCGAACTCAGGTATTGAACAGCACCTGATTGAGAGAACCGCAGTCGAACTCAGATTTTGAACAGCCCCGGTTTGAGAGAACCGGAGTCGAACTCAGCTTTTGAACAGCCCCCCGATCAGCTCCCTTCCCCCTCGCCCCCTTGGGGGAGAGGGCTGGGGTGAGGGGGTAAGCTCTTGATCTTCACCACACCCGAGTGGTTCACACATGACAACACAACAACTGTTCCTAGGCATCGACTGCGGCACCCAAGGCACCAAAGCCATCATCCTTGACGCCGTCAGCGGTCAGGTCCTCGGCCAAGGCGCCGCCGCCCACACAATGATCAGCGGCGCCAACGGCCGCCGCGAACAAGACACCCAGCAATGGCTCGAAGCCTTCGCCCTCGCCACTCGCCGCGCATTGTTGGCGGCGAATGTCGATGGCCTGTCGATCCTCGGCATCGGCGTCTCCGGCCAGCAGCACGGTCTGGTCCTGCTCGATGATCAAGGTGAAGTGCTGCGCCCCGCCAAGCTCTGGTGCGACACCGAAACCAGCGCCGAAAACGACCGTCTGCTGGTGCATCTAGGCGGTGAAAAAGGCTCGCTGGAACGCCTCGGTGTGGTCATCGCACCGGGCTACACGGTGTCGAAACTGCTCTGGACCAAAGAACAACACCCCGTGGTCTTTTCGCGCATCGCACGCATTCTGCTGCCCCACGACTACCTGAATTTCTGGCTCACCGGTCGCGCCTGCAGCGAATACGGCGATGCCTCGGGCACTGGCTATTTCAACGTGCGCACCCGCCAATGGGACTTGCAACTGCTGCGCGACATCGACGCCAGCGGACGCCTGCAAGCTGCACTGCCTGAGCTGATAGACGCGCATCAATCTGTCGGCACCATCCTCCCGGCGATCGCCGAACACCTCGGCATCAACCCCAATGCGTTGGTATCGAGCGGCGGCGGCGACAACATGATGGGCGCCATCGGCACCGGCAATATTCAGCCCGGCGCGATCACCATGAGCCTCGGCTCTTCCGGCACGGTTTACGCCTATTCCGAAGTACCAAAAGTCAGCCCGGACGCTTCGGTCGCGACGTTCTGTTCGTCCAGCGGCGGTTGGTTGCCGCTGATCTGCACCATGAACCTGACCAATGCTACTGGCGCGATTCGCGAGCTGTTCAACCTCGATCTGCCACAGTTCAACGACCTCGTCGCGCAAGCCCCCATCGGCGCCGACGGCGTGAGCATGCTGCCGTTCCTCAACGGCGAGCGCGTTCCCGCCCTGCCCCACGCCACCGGCAGCCTGCACGGCTTGACGCTGGATAACCTGACCCAGGCCAACCTGTGCCGCGCCGCCGTCGAAGGCACCACTTTCGGTTTGCGTTACGGGCTGGATTTGCTCCGTCACAATGGTTTACAAAGCCGCAGCATTTGCCTGATCGGCGGCGGTTCGAAAAGCGCGGTTTGGCGGCAGATCGTTGCCGACATCATGAACACCCCGGTGATCTGCACCGAACAAAGCGAAGCCGCGGCACTTGGCGCAGCGATTCAAGCGGCGTGGTGCAAATCCTGGTCGAATGGCCACGAAGACAGCCTCGCCGACCTGTGCCAGCGCTGCGTGAAACTCGATTCAAGCAGCGAAACCCTGCCGATTGCCGCCAACGTTGCGGCGTTTCAGCAGGCCTATGAACGCTATCAACAGCATGTCGCAACCCTATAAAGAGCAAACAATTATGTATTTGGTGTGTGGCGAAGCCCTGTTTGATTTTTTCAGTGAAGACGACGCCAGCGGTCTGGCCTCGAAAGTCAATTTCAAGGCGATTGCCGGCGGCTCGCCGTTCAACGTCGCCGTCGGTTTGCGCCGTCTGGGCGTGGACTCGGCCTTGTTCGGCGGGCTGTCCACTGACTACCTCGGCCGTCGTTTGCAGCAAGTGCTGCAGGACGAAGGTGTACGCCCGGACTATCTGGTGGATTTCGCCGCGCCGACCACGCTGGCCATGGTCGCCGTTGGTGCCAATGGCTCGCCGCACTACAGCTTTCGCGGTGAAGGCTGCGCGGACCGGCAGTTGAGTCTGGTGCATCTGCCGGCGCTGGGTCCTGAGGTGCGCGGCTTGCACATTGGCTCGTTCTCGCTGGTGGTGCAGCCGATTGGCGACACCTTGCTGACGCTGGTACAGCGCGAGAGCGGCAAACGCCTGATCACCCTCGACCCGAACGTACGCCTCAATCCCGAGCCGAACATCGACCTGTGGCGTGAGCGCATCGCGACGCTGGTGCCACTGGCCGATCTGATCAAGGTCAGCGACGAAGACTTGAGCCTGCTCTACCCCGAACAGGACCCGCAACGCGTAATCGAAGGCTGGCTCGAACAGCGCTGCCAGATCGTCTTCCTCACCCGTGGCGGCGACGGCGCCAGTGTGTTCAGCCGCCAGCATGGCAACTGGTCGGTGCCGGCGGCCTCGGTGAAAATCGCCGACACCGTTGGCGCGGGTGACACCTTCCAGGCCGCGCTGATCACCTGGCTGACCGAGCACGGTCTGGATTCGGTCGAAGGCGTGCAGCAACTCGCCCGCGAGCAGATCGACGCCATGCTCAAGTTCGCCGTACAAGCCGCCGCGCTGACCTGCAGCAAGACCGGCCCGGATCTGCCCTATCGTCACCAATTGAGTTGAACGCGTAGACTGTCGGCCTTTTTGCGCACGACGGGATAACGGCTTTTGAATTACAGGCAGACGCTTGGACTACTGACACTGGCAACGCTACTGAGCGGGTGCGGCACCTCGCCGCCCCGTTCGCCGGAAGACATCTGCGAAATCTTCCGCGAAAAAAGCGACTGGTACGACGCTGCGCAAGTCACGCAAAAGCGCTGGGGCGTGCCGATTCAGGTGCCCTTCGCGATCATGTATCAGGAATCCGGCTACCGCTACGACGCCAAGACTCCGCGCAAATACTTGCTCTGGGTGATCCCGTGGGGCCGCGTCTCGACCGCCTCGGGTTATGCGCAAGCCAAAGATGAAGTCTGGGCCGACTACCAGAAAAGCACCGGCCGCAACTGGGCCGACCGCGAAGACTTCGACGACGCCATCGACTTTGTCGGCTGGTACATGGACAAGACCTATTCGATCAACGGCGTCTACAAGTACGACGCCTATAACCAATACCTCAACTATCACGAAGGCTGGGGCGGCTTCCGCAACAAGACTTACGCGAGCAAAGCCTGGCTAATGCCGACGGCGCGCAAAGTGCAGAATCGTTCGGATGTGTATGCGCGGCAATATGCCGGCTGCAAAGAGGACTTGAATCGGGGGTTCTGGAGCCGGTTCTGGCATTGGTTGTAACAGCTTCGGGATCCCGTGTAGGAGCTGCCGAAGGCTGCGATCTTTTGATCTTGTTTTTAACAATCAACGTCAAAAGATCGCAGCCTGCGGCAGCTCCTACAATGGAGGTCTTTACAGGACGGAGAAGCTATAACTCACAATCAACCGGGTCTCATCCACATCCCGGGCAAACTTCTCGTAGTTGGTGCGATACGTCGCATTACGCAAACGCAAACTCACATCCTTGAACGTGCCCGTCTGAATCACATACTTCAACTCGCTGTCGCGTTCCCACTCCTTGCCTTCCTGATCACTGCCCAACACCTTGATGTGGTCACCGTTCACATAACGGGTCAGGAAGCTCAAACCATTAATGCCAATGGCCTTGAAGTCATAGTCATAACGCAACTGCCACGAACGTTCCTGCGCGGCGGCGAAGTCGTTGACCTGCACGTAGTTGACCAGATACGGATTGCTGCCATCGAGGTACGGCATCGAGTTGTCGCCGTTCATACGCTGCCAACCGGCGCTGAACGTATGGCCGCTGTGCGCATACGACAACATGCCGCTCAACGCACGGTTATCGATGGAACCGGCCTTGGCATCACCGCTGTCGGCACTTTTCAGCACACGCAGATCCGCTTTAAGTACACCGCCAGCTAACGGTTGATTACCCAACAGTCCGACAAAGTGCTGACGATAAATGTCCTCCAGTTCGGCGTAGTGATACTGCGCGGTCAGGCGATCGTTGATCTTGTAGTCGAAGCCGTACATGTCGAAATGGTCGGCGGTGGTGTTGCACGCGTAGCGCTTGTTCTTGCAGTGCACGCGGATGTCTTGCGAATCGGTGGAATCACGCGCGGTGTACTTGTCCAGACGCGCGGCCATGAAGGTCAGGTCTTTCAGCTCTTTAGAAGTGAGCATGGCGCCATTGAACATGGTCGGCAGCAAACGGCCGTCGTTGTATTTCAGCAACGGCAGATCCGGCAGTAGCGCGCCGTACTTCAGCACGGTGTCCGAGACTTTGACCTTGGCGGTCAGGCCCATTTTCGCGTACTGGCCTTTCGAGCCGCGTGGATCGTTGCCGCTGGAAGGCAGCAAGCCGCTGTTGCTGCGGTCCGGGCTGGAATCGAGTTGAAAGCCAAGCATACCCAGCGCATCGATACCAAAACCCACCGTACCTTCGGTGTAGCCCGATTGCAGGTTGAGAATAAAACCCTGTGCCGACTCTTCACGCTTGGAGGCGCCCTGAGCGTTCGAGGTGCTCCCATCACGGAAATCGCGGTTGAAATACACCGTGCGCGATTCGATTTTCGCCGTGGTGTCTTCAAAGAATCCGCTGGCCTGAACCTGTGCGGTAAAACCTGCGCACAGCACAAAGGCTCCGAAGCCAAACGACTGGCGCGGGGTGATGAGGGGAAATGGGGGACGCATGAAAAACTCCAACAATGCAGCGTTTGCGCAAGCGCGCAACAAGCCAGAAAAATAGCTCCCGTCCCGGGTCAGATTGAACCAGGAGAAAGTGAACACGCAGGGGTGAGCAGCAATGATGGCAGATGGCTTTGATGGTCTACAGGCGACTTTAGTCTGAATCTGACTGAGGATTCTTCAACCCGGGGTCGTGGGAAAAGTTGTCGGCAGTGAGCGCCGATTCGCACAAAACGCCCGGTTTCACTGGACGAAACACCCTGACTAAGGGTTTTCCCTATACCGCAAACCTGCCAGACCTACGGCTTTTGTGCCTTGAACGAGGCCGCTTAATCCTCCATCATCCGTCACCTGCTTATTCAACGGACGGAATTCAAGGCATGCTGGACGCCAACGCAACCCACATTACCCTCACGCTTGAAGGCGCCAACGCCGACCTGCAAGTCCTCAGCTTCACCGGTCGCGAAGCCCTCAACCAACCGTTCCGTTTCGACCTCGAACTCGTCAGCGCCCGCCCCGACCTCAAACTCGAAGAGCTGCTGCACAAGCCCGGCGTCCTGACTTTCGGCCCGACCGGCGAAGGCAAGATCCACGGTTTGGTCTACCGCATCGAGCAAGGCGACTCCGGCAAGACCCTCACCCGTTACAGCCTCAGCCTGGTGCCACAACTGGCCTACCTGCGGCACAACCACGATCAGCAGATTTTCCAGCAACTGACCGTGCCGAAGATCATCGCTCAGGTGCTGGAGGATCGCGGCATCCTCGCCGACGCCTACAGCTTCCAGCTCGGCGCCGAATACCCGCAGCGCGACTACTGCGTGCAGTACGACGAATCCGACCTGCATTTCATCCAGCGCCTGTGCGAGGAAGAAGGCATTCACTTCCACTTCCAGCACAGCAGCAGCGGCCACAAACTGGTGTTCGGCGATGATCAGACCGTATTCCGCAAACTGAAACCGGTGAGCTACCAGCAAGACTCCGGCATGGCCGCCGACAAACCGGTGATCAAGCGCTTCAACCTGCGCCTGGAAACCCGCACCACCCGCGTCAGCCGCCGCGATTACGACTTCGAAAAACCGAAGATCCTCCCCGAAGGCGCGGTGAAAACCGAGTTCGCCCCGGACCTCGAGGACTACGACTACCCCGGCCGCTTCACCACCCGCGAGCGCGGCAAGTTCCTCTCCACCCGCGCCCTCGAACGCCATCGCAGCGACTACAAACTCGCCGAAGGCAAAGGGGACGAACCAACCCTGACCAGCGGCCATTTCCTCACGCTCGCCGAACACCCGCGCGCCGAGTGGAACGACCTGTGGCTGCTGCTGGAAGTCTTCCACGAAGGCAAACAACCGCAAGTGCTCGGCGAGAACGTCACCAGCGACGTCACCGACAACAAAAGCGATTTCCACCAGGGCTACCGCAACAGCTTCCTCGCCACCCCGTGGGACGCGCACTACCGCCCTGCCCTCGAACACCCGAAACCAAAAGTCCTCGGCAGCCAGACCGCCGTCGTCACCGGCCCGGCTGGAGAAGAGATTCACTGCGACCAGTACGGCCGCATCAAAGTGCAATTCCACTGGGACCGCGACGGTCAGTCCAACGACAAAACCACCTGCTGGATGCGCGTCGCCAGCGGCTGGGCCGGCGCAGCGTACGGCGGCATCGCCATCCCGCGCATCGGCATGGAAGTCCTTGTCACCTTCCTCGAAGGCGATCCCGACCAGCCGCTGGTCACCGGTTGCCTGTACCACAAGGAAAACGTCGTCCCCTACGACCTGCCGGCGAACAAGAGCCGCAGCACCTTCAAGACCCTGAGTTCACCGGGTGGCAAGGGCTACAACGAGTTCCGCATCGAAGACAAGAAAGGCGTCGAGCAGATCTACATCCACGCCCAGCGCGACTGGGACGAGAACATCGAGCACGATCAGAAGATTCGCGTCGGCAACGAACGGCACGACACGGTTGAAGCCAATACGCTGAGTGAGTTCAAGGTTGAGGAACACCGGATTACGCATCTGGATCGCATTAGCGAGATGCGTGCGGATGATCACCTGACCGTCGGTGTCACCCAGCACCTGAAAGTGGGGACTGCGCAGTTTGTCGAGGCCGGGACGGAGATTCATTACCACGCTGGTGAAAAGGTTGTGGTTGAGGGTGGCATGGAGCTGACCGCCAAGGCTGGCGGGAGTTTTGTGAAGGTCGATGCGGGTGGTGTGACGATTAGTGGCGCTGAGGTGAAGGTTAATACCGGTGGTGCGCCGGGGGTGGGGACCGGGATCGGGATTCTGGAACCCGTCATCCCGTGGGCTGCCGCGAAGGACAAGCCTGGCGCCCTGCTCGTACCGGCAGCCGTGCAAATGGCTATGGCCAAAGCGGCTCGTGCAGTTGGCAATACTCGCTGCCCGATCTGTGAAGCCTGCCGCGAAGGCAAATGTGATCTGGGAGCCACGGCATGAGCGATGTACTCAACAACTGGCTAGGCGAACAATCGCGCCTCAACCGCAAGCTGATCCTCGCGCTAGACAGCCTCGCCGAGCCAAACCCCGTTACACCGCTTTACAGCGCGAACGTCATGCAGCGTTCCGTACAACTCTACCGCCGCACCGAGTTCTCGAAGTTCGCTGCCATCAGCCCTTGGCTAACCGAATTGCAGAATCCGGGCAACGAAGCTTTTCGCAGTTTGCTGGATGACCCACAGCGCAACTGGGGCTGGATAGGCAGCATGGACAAGGCTGATCTTGACAGCCTCACCCAGCACTGGATCGCTCGAATGGTCATCGACGAAGACGGCGAACGATCGCTGTTTCGTTTTCAGGACAACCGCGTACTCGCGCGTTGTCTGGGCAACATGAAAGAAACCGAATGGCCTCTACTGCTAGGCCCAATCAGCAGCGTGCTGTATTGGGATGAGGATCAGTGGAAAAGTGCAGATAACTGCAGGCCGGGGATATATCCAGTTCCGAATCCTGAGCCGTGGTTGCGCAACCCTGAGTCTGGTGAACAGGCTCGAAGCATCCTGCGCGAAAACCTGAAAAGGTGGTTGATGACCTACCACGTCGATGCTGCCGCCGCGCTGGCCGAAACACGGGTCGTCAGTGAATGGCTAGAGGATCAAATGGACTTGCTGGACGCTTGGAGTTGGCAGTTGCCAGAACATCGCGAGTTGATGTTGAGCCGGCGGCTGTCAGAGCAGTGTATGCAAGATATAGCTTGGGAACCTTTGCCTACAGAAACACCTCAGGAGCATTTCGCTAGATGCCAACGAGTATTCAATTGAAATTAGCAATCCATTTTAGTTATGTTTAAAACGTTTTTTCGGGAAGCAATAAATGAGTAAATCAATTTTTTCATTCAATGTGAAATCTCTGCTGCTCTTGACACTTCCTTTAATCGGCGCCTGCACCTCTGCCGGCGAGATTGCTAAAAGCAGTATCGCAGACATTTCCAGCCACTACGGGAGCGATTCTTTTACTCTGGTGGCAACGTCCCCAGCCAACTTTAGCCTGACAGCCAAGTCACAATACTCACCGCTAGCTGGTCAGGATTGCCAAACCTATTCAGCGGGTTTGGGAGGCAACGTAACTCGGCGGCATCAAAAAACAGATCAAATTGATGTAAAAGACACAGAGCAAACCTCCAGCTTCAATATTCCGCTCAGCTATAGCATAGCCGGATGCACTATGGATTTGACTCGGGTTGTTGTTGCCATTGACGGCCGTTACGGACCATCTTCGTTGGATATCGGTGGAGACATAGGCGGAATAAACGTAACAGGAGGCGCAACTACTAGCGAATTCACTCCTAAAGGCACTGACAATCTTGACTTTAAAGGTCTTTGCATGTGGATGTTCCAACTAAGCGTTGAAAGAATTGAAGAAGACGGAATTTCAAAAATCCTATCATGCAGCGCGGCGAACGCAGATTGGAATGTATCTTCAGACTATCTTGAGCGCGGTAAACCTGGCGGCACAATTCAACGATCACACCTCAAAAACAAAGAGGTAAAGTTCGCCTTCCGTGTGGCAAAAGATGAAGTGCCAAGCATGGATAATCGCTGGATTAAAACCAGTGAGGGATGGAAGCCGTGTCAGGGCACCGCGACATCAGATAGGTGCCAAAAACCTCCGGTTTTTAAAAAATTCAAGATGAACGACCGCGAGTGTACGGTATACCCAAATTGCACTGAATAAGGACATTCTCCGATGACGGATCCATACCTGTGTGACAAAAGTGTCTGCCCCGCCAGGGGTAGCTGGATCAGCTTTAGATTAGTAGATGAATTTGGTGACGGTAAGCCGTACGCCGGATTGAGCTATGAGCTCACCGACGCCGAGGGGCAAAAATACGACGGCAACCTGGACAATGATGGCTACGCCAAGGTCACCAACAACTACAAAGGTCCGGTAACTTTGACACTAGCAAAATCTTATGGCGGTGGAGATAAATGGTATGAAAGTCTTGCTGACCGAATAGACTACCGGATCCCATTAACTGACTTTCAAGTGGCTGCTGAAAAAACGTTACACCGCCCAATCGGCAGTAACGCTAAAAGTGGCGCGTATAGAGCAGCTTCGGAAAAAGCAGAATACTACAACGTAGAAGTCCGACAATTTGTAGAGCACAAACGCCACCTGCCTGCTCCGACGAAATTATCCAAGCCCGTCCCCTTCGGCTGGACAAAACTTGCCTGTGACTTTGCCAAGGGAAAAGTTCCGGATTACGGCACCGCGCTTTTACCAGATAAGCACTACGTTCTGGAAGTACGTGCTTTGCGCGCGTTCAGGCCCTTAATTTCTTTGGCACCCACATTCAGTGCAGTAAATCTTTATAACCTTTCGTTGTTGGCGACGCTGAGCTACGGAGATTTCGGACAGGTACCTGAAAATCCAAATGCACCAAAAGACCCAAAGGTTCCAAAAGCACAAGAGCCCGGGGGAGAAGTCACATTTCCTAAGGTGGGAACGATCGGGCATGTGCTACAAACTTGCCTTGCATGCTACGAAGAGCCAATGCGTTATGCCGACGCCAAAACTGTGAATTACCCCGTTGTTGAAGATGTTCCTTATTCAAAACGACTGGAGATCATAGCTTATGACCCCAAACTTCATACGGGCGCCGATGAAATGGATATTCCATCGGAAGTGCACTTCTTTAATGACATGCGCGGATATTCATTAGACTCGAAAAAAACCGATACGCAGGCGTACGCCACTCACGATGATCGAATGATTTTGATAGCCATACGCGGAACAGCGGAAAAATGGGATGCTTTGCGCGATGGAGATGCGGAGCAAATCCCAGTTAAAGATGGCGTTGGTAAGGCTCACAAGGGGTTTCACGAAGCTTATGAGGTGCTACAACCCTTCGTGACCAAATATCTCGCCAGATTTCGCAAAAATAAACAGCGTATCGTGGTTTGTGGCCACAGCTTGGGAGGTGCGATTGCGCTTCTTTTGGCTGAATGGATTCGTAACACTTTTGACAAACAAGTAATACTTTACACCTTTGGTTCCCCTCGGGCGGGCGATGCGGATTTTGTCGAAGGAGCCAAGTCTCTCGTTCACCATAGAATTGTAAACAACAATGACCCGGTACCCAGTGTGCCCGCAGCTTGGATGGATACTAAACAAGCGGTCTGGGTAACCGGAGTCGCCGCCACTGTCACAGGAGGGGTCGCCCCGATTGTGGGGGGCATTGTTTTCGGCGCAGGATTGAATCGGTTCGGCGGGAAGCCCTATCGCCATCATGGCATACAGCGCTATTTCACCCCACTGAGGCTTCCAGGCAATCAGATTTCAGCAGTCCTCTGGACCCCCGGTTGCGAAGGGTATGAAGAGTCTGCAATGACGCAGCTTTGTTACGCGAATATTAAAAACAATGACACTCCGGAACGTAGCAATTTTGGCGTCCAAGTAATGAACGGCGCCGATCATACGATGCTAGGCGGGTACATTCCTGCCTGTTGGGCAACATTGCGTCGCTGGCAAGACACACAGGCAAGTGGCGGAAAAATTGTTACTCCGCGAGAGGCGCTCAACTTGCGCACTCAAATGGAGTTTTACCGAACCGAATTAAAAAAGTGGCAGGCAGCCCAGCAAGCTGAGTTTCCGGGTGGATCAATTGAAAGTAGACCTCAGGATCGCGCGACAGCCATTCAACGAAGATCCACGATGTCTGATCTCCAGTCCCGTCAGAAGGAAATCGCCTTAGCTGTGAGCCACAATGAAAAAGAACTCGAAAACATCAAGACCACTTTGAAAAACATTGATTTGTTGGAGAAAACAACCCTGGAGCTTTCCGACGTTTACGGAGACCGAGCAGAGTTGCCGGATCTGAAAGCTCAAATTGAGCGGTGGAGCGATCATAAGGAAAACCAAGCCGTTATTCGAGTCGCCCAAATTCCGCAGGGGTCAATGACAGTTACGGCTTGAACCTTGTCGAATCAATAAAAAATTGGCGGCCGAGGGCAGATTTATCTACCCTCGGCTTCATTAGAGACAAAAGACTTATCAAACGTTCTCTTCGCAGGGCTGCCGGCAACCTGAAAAAATAAGGTCCGTCTGGCATTAGCTGATAAAGCAAGTGATTTTCGGGGAGATCCGCATGAAGGTGTTATTTGCTAACGGCAATAAGTAGTTTTACACGCTGCATTACTGCAGCCGTGCTAATTAGCAGTTGTACCTCTTCCAATAGCGGTTCTTACTATGAAGCTTGGTATCTCGGATTCTTGGCGCCAAACTATATGGAGGTCTGGATCGAAACGGCGGATGTAATCGATTCAAAGGGGCAAGTCTACCGGAGGGCTATGAGTGGTGTCTCCGCAATCCAAACACCAGCTAACAATTCCGGCCATCCAAGATGGTTGGCCAAAAAGAACCGGGCGAGGTAAGGGAAATACGTAAACTGGTGCAGACTTTCCCAAAAAACTTTACGTTCGTTGGCAGTCCTTAGTTGAGCCACAGACTTACCAAGTCGCTATTGATGTGCCTGAATCGGTCCGTGAATTGATGCGTAAAGAGAAAACTGTTTACTGTGCATTCGACGGCAAAGAGATCTCAGAATATCGAGATGTACTTGTAATAGGACTTGCCCCGGGTGGAATAGTTAAAGTTTGGGTACTTGGTTCTTGTCTACCTCCTGTAGAGGTTGCAAGAGTTCGGGCCGAAATCGACCCACGTGGACCCTATGAGGGAAAATCCGCTGGTCAGTATGATTCATTTTCAGATGTTTCCAAGGCTTATGTAGATAAATTTGGAGTGCCGTATGGCTCTTGGTGAGTAAAAAGGAAGAAGCTTGAGTTTCTTCCTTTTCATCAGATTTTGCGCCTTGAAGGCGGTAGCTCTATCCTGCAACATTCGCCACCTGCTTATTCAACGGACGGAATTCAAGGCATGCTGGACGCCAACGCAACACACATTACCCTCACGCTCGAAGGCGCCAACGCCGACCTGCAAGTCCTCAGCGTCACCGGTCGCGAAGCCAGTATGACCGCATCAAAGTGCACTGCATCCAAGTTAAAACAACCCTCTTGATTCTAATCCAGGAAAAATTGAAGTGTGACTTATCGGTTCGCGATCGGTGAAGTCCTCTCCAGGCATAAAGCCGGAATGTAACCTCTTACCTTGGAATTTTAGTCATTTGATAGATATTGCTGCGGACGTACGTCGAAAACGAACATGGCGAAGAAGGCGAATAGCCCTGGCTGTACTGGCTTTGCTGCTTAGCTACGCCACCCCAAAAATCATTGATCTATTTCGTACGCCCGGCGCCATGCTGACGTCAGAAAACTATACAGATCGTCCAATTTTAAGCTTTTGGATAAATGACTTTTGGGGAGGCAACCTGTTCGCAATGGGTGGCGGAGGGGTTATGTGCTGCCAACGAATTGAAGGAGAAACCGTTCGTGTTTCTTGGATTCTCAGTAGGACTGGCGAACAGTTTCGGCAAGGCGTCCAGAAGGAGAACCATGAGGTAATTTTACCGCTACCTCGCCGAAAACGTGGTGATGTGTATTTGCACGTGCGCTTTTTACCCAAAAATATTGTTGAGTTGAAATGGAGTCCAGACTTGGTCAGCCCGTTTGCTCCTGCTCCTTAGGCAGAGCCTCTTCTCTAACTAGCTGTTGTAAACATCAAGCACGGGCAGGAAATGCCTCTGCCCGTGACTGCTAGACAATTCAAACAGAGATCAAACCGGCGCCTTCCAGCTCAACATCTGCTGCTGCGCCACCTGCAGCAAATCATTGCCATCCTGCGTCAGCAGGTACAGCGCATGGGTGATGTGTGGAATGTCTTGCACGTCGGCGTGTTTGAAGCACAGGCAATGCAGGGTTTCGAGCAGGTCGGCGGCGGCGCGGATGCGCTGGACGGCGGCTTCGAGGATGTCTTTCGGGTTGGCTTGGGTGTCGATGAGCAGCGTCGGGGTTTCGGTGACGTTGCTGCTGAGGGGGAGATAGCGGTTTTGTAGCAGTTTGATTATCGGCATAGGTGATTACTCAATTGGGGCGAAAGTAACCGCCAGCACTGTGACCAAACAGTGGGAGGCGGACTGTGTGCAGGCTTGGTCAACCGAGAACAACCCCAACTCAGCTCGCCCGAAGGCGTCCTGCACACAGCCGCCACAGCTATGCACCGCACGGACATAGATGTCCGCAGCGCAAATGATGGCACATCTGCAATGAGGAAGTTGTCAGGTGACCAAACCCGAACCACTGATTTTGCAGCGGCAACCGACAATAACCGCCCTGCTCCAACCGCCGAAAGCAGACAAGGCACCAGCCTTTGTAGGAATTCGCCAAACCTTCCTGAGAAAACCGCCGCACTCCCTGACAGCCGGCGTTCAGCTCGGTTAACCATCCCTTAACGCCGTGGTCAAAAACTCTACTGAACCGCACGCCCTCAGCCATTCTGGCTGTTGCCCAGTGCGGCAGGTTCGGCTGAATCACGCCGAACTCTAGAACCGCCACTCGGGAGTCCTTTCATGAACATTCGTCCTTTATTGCTCAGCGTCGCCCTCGCCTGCACCGCGTTCGCCGGGCTGGCCCAGGCCAATGGCACCTCTGCCACGTCCAAAGCCGTGCCGTATGAGTACGGCATGCCGCTGCATGTGGCCAAGGTGGTGTCGTTGACCGAGCCGCCAACACAAACGTGCAAAGTGGTTACGGCCGATATGAAGTACATCGACAACGCCGGTAAGCCTGAGGAAATCAGCTACCGGAAATTGTCTGACGCGTGCAACTTCCAGAACTGACAGAAACGTCTGATTTACGGGTTTGCGGTAGGCGTGGGGAGTTTCGGCGGTTATGCTCGGAGCCCTCCTCACTGCCGCAAGGATTCGCCATGCAGTTGTCGTTTCGCACGTTGTCGGGTCTCACTTCTTCGTTGTGTTTTCTGTTGGCGCTGGCCTGGGGCTTTGTCCCGGACATGCTGCTGGCGATCTGGAGTATCGAGTATTCCGACGCTGCGGGGTTTGTCGCGCGGCGCAGTGCGGTGCTGTTTGCGGCGTTGGGAGTGATGTTTTATCTGGTGCGCAACGCACCGCCGTCGCTGGGGCGCAATGCGCTGAGCAACGGGTTTATCGTCGGTTGTTTTGGTTTGGCGGTGTTGGGGTTTGCGGAATGGCTCAACGGTCATGCCGGCCCCGGGATTTTGCTCGCGGTGCTGGTCGAGTTCGCGCTGGGCCTTGGTTTTGTGCAGGCCCGGCGCGTGACGGTCGAACTGGGTGAAACGGTACGTTAGACGACTCTGGAGCGTGGGCTGTAGTGATGTTGCACAGTTTGCTGGTTCAGATCTGAGCGCAGCCCGGCGATCAGTTCGTTGATTTCACGACAACCATTGAGGTGGCTGGCGTCGATGCCACTGACCAGCAGATCGACCTGATCGGTCTGGTGATCGCCGAAAACCTTGACGGTCATCGACAAGTCCGGCGACAGCGTGCACTGGCAGCGTTTCGGCAGAAAACTGCTTTCAATGATATTGCGTAGTTCCAAGGCAGACAGAAACATGGCGAAACCCTCTCCTTACTGTGAGATGCCAATCAAGTATTCACGCTGACCGTTGCTGCCCCTGCACGGGTGTGTCCCCGCTGTTTCCCTGGTGCGACAAGCGGTGGTACTGCGAAATGCCCATTGGAGTGTAGGCGCCCAAGGCCGGTGCGCCGCACTGAAAAGACGCATAAAGCGTGCCTTTCATCGGTTCATTTTCACCCTCATGAAATCAAGCACTTGGCGGCGGTGCCAGCATTTGGCTACTTGCAAATTGCAAGAATGGCCCCTGCCGGCACTGCATTTTGCAACTCGACGCTGGTTTGCAATCACGGTCCATGACGGTAAGAATGCCCGTCATCCACCCTACACCCGCACGGAGGCTTCCATGGGTTCTTTACGCGTTTACGCGACCACCGGTTTGTTCATCGCCAGCCTGTCCACCCTCGCCCACGCCGCCAAGCTTGAAGACGTCGCGCCGTTCCCGAAGGCTGAAGCCGGGTTCACCCGCCAGGTCATTCACTTGCCCAAGCAAGAGCAGGAAGAAAACTTCCAGGTGGAAATTCTCGCCGGCAAAACCCTGGAAGTGGACTGCAATCGCCAGCGTTTGGGCGGCGTTCTCGATGAGAAGAATCTTGAGGGCTGGGGTTATCCGTTCTATCGCCTGGAAAAAGTCATTGGGCCGATGAGCACGATGATGGCCTGCCCACCCGGCAGCCAGAAGAAGCGCGCGTTCGTGCCGGTCGTTGGTGACGGTTTCATGCTGCGTTACAACAGCAAGTTGCCGGTCGTGGTGTATGCGCCGTCTGACGTCGAAGTGCGTTATCGCATCTGGTCGGCGTCGGACAAAGTCGGTACAGCCCTGCAGGAATAACCGGAACAAGGAGTGCTTCGTTTGATTACCTGCCACGTCCGATATGTCATTGATCCCTACCAATTGCCTGAGTTCGAGGCCTACGCCAAGGCCTGGCTCGGCATCGTCGAGCGCTTGGGCGGCACCCATCACGGCTACTTTTTGCCGTCCGAAGGCGCGAGCAACATCGCTTATTGCCTGTTCAGTTTTCCGTCGCTGGCGGATTACGAAAGCTATCGGCACATCGCGATGACCGATCCGGAAAGCACCGCACTGGTTGCCAGCCTGGTCGAGAAGAAGTTCATCGTCAGCTACGAGCGCAGCTTCCTGCGCCCATTGCTGCCGTAAACCTCATCATGCCGAGACGCCGCACATCGCGGCGCGCTCGGCAACATGACGCAGGCTGTCGAAGTTGATATTGGCGCCCGAGTCGATCGCTACGAATGTCTGCTCGCGCACCCCGGTTCGCGCTACGTACTGCTTGATCCCGGCCACGGCCAAAGCGCCGGACGGTTCGGTGATCGAGCGGGTATCGTCGTAGATATTCTTGATCGCCGCGCAGAGATCGTCGTTGCTGACGGTGATGACTTCGTCGACGCAAAAGCGGCAAACCTCAAACCCGAACGCGCCAATCTGCGCTACCGCCACGCCATCGGCGAAGGTGCCGACATTGGGCAGCACCACGCGCTGATCCGCCTCCAATGCAGCCTTCAGGCACGCGGAGTGTTCAGATTCGACGCCGATGATCCGCACTTCTGGACGCAGGTATTTGACGTAGGCCGCGATGCCGGCGATCAGACCGCCGCCGCCCACCGGGATAAAAATCGCATCCAGCGAACCTTGATGCTGGCGGAGGATTTCCATCGCCACGGTGCCCTGCCCGGCGATCACTTCCGGGTCATCGAACGGTGAAACGAAGGTGCGCCCAGTCTGTTGCGCCAGTTGCAGCGCATGGGCCAGTGCGAACGGGAAACTCTCGCCGTGCAGCAACGCTTCAGCGCCGCGACTGCGTACACCCAGCACTTTCAATTCCGGCGTTGTCGCTGGCATGACGATGGTCGCTGCAATCCCCAGTTCGCGTGCTGCCAATGCCACGCCTTGCGCGTGATTGCCAGCCGATGCGGTGATTACCCCCCGCGCCCTCTGTTCGTCGCTCAATTGCACCAATTTGTTGTAGGCGCCACGGATCTTGAAGGAGAACGTCGGTTGCAGGTCTTCACGCTTGAGCAGAATCCGGTTGCCCAGCGCCTCCGACAGCGCCGGCGCCGCTTGCAAAGGCGTGCGCACCGCGAGGTCGTACACCGGCGCGGCGAGGATCTTTTTCACGTAGTGCTCAAGCAGGGTTTGCTGATCGGGGCTGTGCGGCATGGTCGTCTCCTGACATTTTTCAAAACCCCGGAGACAGAAAGTAAAAACCCGCCTCTAGGGCGGGTTGGGTGCTGCAGTCGTGAGCTAGCCCGCCAAATGAGGAATGGCGGTAATAATAATTGGCTGGCAGCGCGATACAGTCGAAGTCATGGGCTGGAAATTAGCCTGCGCGGTGCTGGCAAGTCAATGGCCAATTTTGCACGGCGGCGTTAGTCTGCCGACTCTCTCATCACACCAAGGAAGGCTTGCATGATGTCTATCGCCCTGCCCCTCACGGCTTTGCTCGCGTTCAGCGCTTACACCGTTTCAGTGATGCTGCTGGCTGAACAGTCGTTGATCGACTTTGGCATCAGCCTGATGTCGCGGCCCGATACCGCGCAGGTGGTGATTGATCTGTATCTGCTGGCGACTCTGGCCGGCGTATGGATGGTCAAGGATGCCCGGTCGCGTGGGCAGTCGGTTTGGTCGGTGCTGCCTTATTTGTTGCTGACGGCGGTTTTTGTCTCGGTTGGGCCGTTGTTGTATCTCGTGATGCGCGGGGTTCGCGAACGGCGGAAGGCGGTGGCAAAGTGCAGCCAGATACTATGAACACCTGAACCCCCTGTAGGAGTGAGCCTGCTCGCGATAGCGGAGTGTCAGCCAAAGATGAGGTGA
>Ga0307510_10002409_pt1 | contig 21210 bp, 15 predicted proteins | sample 12_EM_MG_FD_207224 | JGI IMG/M metagenome (GOLD analysis project Ga0307510, IMG submission 207224) | Populus trichocarpa ectomycorrhiza microbial communities from riparian zone in the Pacific Northwest, United States - 12_EM | ecosystem: Host-associated > Plants > Roots > Unclassified | place... | reverse complement strand
TATAAAAATTAAATTTTAAGAGATGAAATTGAAAAATAAATATTCAAAACAAAATATATATAGCAATCAAAAGTTTGAGGACCAAATTTGATATAATCAGCAAATAATATGACATTTCTAAATTTTTAACAACTTCCGGAAAGTGTTTTCCGCTCAAATTTTCCAGGAAAACACTTTTCTGGAAACCAAGTCAAATTTTTCTTTGACTGGAAAGTGTTTTCCGTTGATCAATTTTTCTAATGGCAAACAAACACAAGAAAGTTTGGAAAGTGAATTCCCAGAAAATAAATTCCAAAAAACAAACATAGCCTAAAACAAAAGATAAATTCCCTGTAATCATCTATGTATATATCTAATTGTTTTTTCATATAACAGGATCAATGAACTTAAAGCCCATTAGCTAAGGTTAACACAGGGTCCATTGGAATATATATAGACACATGTTATGATTATTTTGCTCTTTCAAAAAAAAAATCATAAGGCTTGGATTGGAGGTTATATTAGTCTTTTTACATGGCTCATTAGTTGATTGTATGATGTCAATGTATGACTTTTTTTTTATTTTTAAATAATTAAATGTCTTAATCACCCTCAATTTAAAAAAATTTAAAGGTCAACTTTGCCCAGGCAATCAAGGGAAAATGAACCATGAATCTAGGGCCATCTGGTCTTTTCAAATAATTTTTATTGTAAATCTAAAAGACATAGAGGGTGATTTGGTCTTTCTCTCTCAAAATATTATTTGTTAATCAATAAAGTTGCTGACATGTGTCACGCGTCATGACACACCTTTATTTTTTTTCTTTTCTATTTCCTCCCCGAAAAATACAGTTCCTTCTTTTGTTTTCTATTTCAATTTCAATCCTTATTCTTTTGAATTTTTTTTACCCTTTAATTGATTTTCTTTTCAATTTAGTCCCTCAATTCTAATTTGGCATGTTTTAGTTTTTTCAATTGTTCTTTATTGTTTTGATTTCTAATTTTTTTCCCTACCCTTTTTTGTGAAAGTTTTGTTTATTTTCAATTTAATCCTCAATTCTAATTTGCTATATATAATGTTTTTCAATTTGGACTTCTTCTTTTAATTTCTAATTTTTTTTCTTCGGTCTTTTTATTGAGATTTCAATGGTTTTCCCTTTTATCTTTCAATTCAAATTTGTTATGTTTTGTTTTTTTCTAATTTGGTCCCTATATTTTGATTTTTTTGTCCTTTTTTATTTTTTTTTTGTTTTCAATTCAACCCTTCAATCAAAGAATTATTCTTACCCTCTAATTTATTTTTTATTTTGATTTTCAATCTCATTATTTTAATTGTTATTTTTTTCAAATCCTTTGATGTAATTGTTTTTTTTCAGTAATTTCATCATTCGACATTTGATTTGTGGAAAACTAGACTTCTTGGTTTTCTCATGTATGATGCTTCCTGTGTAATGACATATGTCACAAGTTTTAAAAGTTATCAATAACATAACTTTCAAACTTGACTCGAGGGTCAACTCGAGGCAAGTCCTAGGACACAGATCAAGTGGGTTGACCATTCTTTTTATTTTATAAACATATAAAAATGACATAATTTTGAAAAAAATAAATAAATAAGGTCAAAGGGTTTTTAGTAGTTTTTCCCAAGGCTAATTGGGTTACGGGTCAACCCTGTTTTTTGATCGGATAATACCGGGTCAATCCTCCCCCTATTTTTATTAGAGCCCGGCTTGGTCTAGCCCCTAGATTACCCGAGTCACAGGTCAAACAATATTTGTTGAATTATTTCTATCTCATTGCCTAGGCCATAAGTTTTGAGGGTTATCCAAGTTGACCCGCCTCTTATTATTTAGATTACATGTTTATCACACAACCTCAAGTGTGCTTGAGTCAGGTTTTTTCTATTTTTTTTTATTTAATAACATACTTCTTGAGGTTTTTTTCTCAGGTTATCGTGATTATTTTTTTTAAAAAAGTTATTCATTTACAATCGTTGTCAATTTTTTTTATTATCTCATTAAAATAAAACTTGTTTATTCAACCCGGTTGAGACTATAATTTGGTTTTTATTTTTTTGATTTTTTTGTTCTATTGTTATTTTTTTTTCAATTTAACCCTTTGATCAAAGAATTGTTCTTTCTCTCTAATTTATTTTTTATTTTATTTTTCATTCTCATTTTTTTAATTGTTATTTTTTTTATCATGCAATTGATTTATTTTCCTGATTTTATTATTCGATATTTGATTTGTTGAGTATTGGATTTGGACCTTTTTATTTTTTCATATACGGTGCTTCCATTTTAACAACCTGTATCATGGGTTTTAAAAGTTATATATCGAATACTTTTCAATCCCGACTCGAGGATCACCTCAAAGTAAGTCATAGGTCACGAGTCAGGTGAGTTGACTCGGATCAAATTATTTTTTCTTATTTTATAAATATGTAAAAATAACATTGTTTTTTTATAAAAATAATTCACTAGGTTTTTACATAACTAATTGGATAGTTAAAACTATAACCTGAGTTATTATTATTTTTCTTTAAAATATACTTGAGACATCTAAAGATCTTACAAAAAAATTAGTGCATGCCCATGCCTAGTTGATTTCATATTAAAAGGGTGTTTGAAAGTATGATAATAGTTGTTTTTTAAGTGATTAGCATATTAAAACGATTTAAAAATATTAAAAAAATTAAATTTTAATAAAAAATAAGTTCAAACTCTTTCCTAAACTATGCCTGAAAAATCATAGCTTCGATTTGGCAAAATTATCTCCGTAGTGATTACCTTAATTCTCTGTTATGATGAATACAACTAACCACTTATATAATTTTTAACATTAAAACTAGATTTCCTTTTTTTCTAACATTACATATAACCACTTATATAATTCTATATAATTTCTATATTTTGATAAAAAAATTTCTAGAACTGACTTTGTACTGTTGCATTTAGAACTTCTAAGTGTGAATTGTTTTTAAAATGTTTTTTACTTGAAAATATATTAAAATAATATTTTAAAAAAAACATTATTTTTAATATTAACATATTAAAATGATCTAAAAACATAAAAAAAGTATTAATTTAAAGCAAAGAAAAAAATAATTTTTTTTTAAATTTTTTCAAAAACACTTTTAAAACACAACAACAAATAGGAAATAAATCTAGAAGTTTTTTTTTTTGTTATTTTTCCAATTAATTTTGGATTTTAATTATTCTCTATTATTCTACAATATTAGAATTGCAATCTTAGTACCCTAACTTTTATTTTCAACATACCCTACGCATTTAAACAACACTGAAACTGAATTATTGAATTTTAAAAGCCAAGTTACCTACTAGAATGAAAAATGGCGGAAACAGAAAAAAAGCGTTCTCTTGATGAACGTATAATATATATATAAAAATATAAGCCATAAGGGTGTAAAGAATGTTTGTGATTATAAATTTAAAAAACTCCAAAAAAATAAAATAAAAATTCCATCTCAAAGCAGCAACCCCTCCTTAATCTTGGTCTGGACGTGGTGCTGTCCAATACTTTTTGGTTGCAAAAAGAATCTTCTCCCTCTCGTGAGGGCTACTTTCATGGTCTGTAATTCTGCCATCCCATTGCATCGCATCCATGATAGCCTTGACATTCAGCAAGATATCGACGTCGTCTCTGATAATAACACTACCTTCCGGCCTCAAGATCCTATCCATTTCTAGCAGAATATCTTCCACACGACATCTGCAGTGCCAAGCACCAGTGGATAAATTACGAGGATCAGTATCTTCGCCATGTACAAAGGCAGTGCATACAGTCAAAGCCGCATAAACAACACAAATTAATCTCACCTATTCTCATAGAGGCTGAAAAGAGAATCAGCGTGAATAAAATCGTAAGTCCTTGGGTAAGTAGACATGGCTTCGCACCTGGAAAGAGACAAATCAGTAAGCAGGTAGTAGTAACAACCTCAACTTGATTGGATGAGCCTGGCTGCTTGAGCATAGGGACACTGTGTATGACTAATAATAGTAAATCATGTGAGAACAATAATTTCATTAATAAATATTATTCATTAGCATGTTTGATGTCACTTGCGCTGACAAAAACAAGTCTTGCCAACAATAGACTGATCTGGAAGTTTACTACAATCTGCAAAAGCATCCACCACAAAGCGGTTGTGGGTCTGGGTGGTTTACCTGCTGCTTTTCTAGGGTGCCCTACTTTAGAGTAGCAACAATTATGTATGAAAATCCCGATTTTCTTTTCCTTCCGCACAGTTAAAAGGAGCTCTTGGAGAAAGGAAATGTATTTTCAAGCAAAAAAACATATAAAAAGTAGTGTTTTTACCGTATTTTCAAACACTCCACATGCGTTCCTTTAATCAGTGAAAGTACCTTAAAAACTCTTGGTGAAGTGTTTCATTCTTAATTTCTTACACATCATGTTATGTGAAATTATAGCTAACCGGTCCCTTAATCAAACTACTTGTACCTAATTGGAATGAGATTAAAAAGCATACCAATTTTGATACGTTCCAATTAGGCCACGCTGGAAAATGACCCCCAAAGTATTCATCTTTGCCTGGACAGGGACAACATTCATAACCCACACTGGATCATCAACAAGAGCAGCTGCAAAGCCCCCTAAATGGGCGTTCATATCGAGCAAGTTACGGTACCGCCCAGTCTTCGCTAGCTGGTAGTCGATCTTCTTGTAATATGCTACTCTTTTCTTCCATAACTCTGAATTTTCTACGAAACTATTTGCTGCAAGTCCCTCCAAACCTCCACTACTAATCCTAGGAGGGATCGCGTTCAACCTCTCAGGCCATTTTGCTAGCTGCCCACCAGCTATATCTCTAATGCTAGCCACTTCAGGCAGCGGTGTCAAACAAGTCTCCATCTTGGTGTACCTATAAAACGAAAATAAAATAACAAAAAACCCAATCAAACAGTGCAAAAGCAAATGAGCATTATAGGAGATTAGTGGGCAATTTTTTATTTATTTTGAAAGCGCCTATTCACTGCTTGTTTCAGCAACCAAATTAAAGCATAAAGTGCCCAAAAGAGAGGGCAGGGAAGAAAAATGCCACCTAAAAATAAGAATTTAGGTGGTCGAATACGTTGAGTATCGCAACTAAAGAGTCACTACTTGTTTGCTTGCAGAAGTAAATTCATTATTAAAAGCAAGGGATAGTGTGTTTTATGACATGACATATGCCTAACCCAACCCACTCCAATCAAATGTTTTCTGAGGCACATGACATCAGAACCCAGGACAAACAAGTGTCAACTCAAATTGAAAGCTACTTACCATGCCATATCAGGATTTTGTGACTTGCAAAAGAGTGGGCGTTTGAACACCTTCCTGTTAACTTTGCAATGGACGTGATTGGTGGGTTTTTGCCAAATAGCAATATCATTCCTTTGAACCAGTTTTCTCCAGCACAGGCTCTTGGCTACTCTCTCAATCTGAGATTGCTCTGCTCGAAGATCTTCACGTGTTCTGTTCCAGCCCTTCCAGTGAGTTTCCCAGTTAATCGGCGGCCCCGACAGAATCCAGTATCCACCCGGACGTAGAATTCTATCAATCTCAATAAGGTATTGTCCGTCTGCTCAGAACATTTCTCAAGAACTAAATCAAATCATGTAAAACACATTATCAAGTAAATCACAAGTAAATTGTAGCATCTGCACTACCATATTGGCCCCAGGGAACGAGGCAGCGAGAGCAATGAGCCATGTCGAAGGATCTTGAAGGGTAAGGTAGCCTAATGGAGGCAATAATTCCAATCAACGCAGGGACTCCACGTTCAAGAGCAAATTGCACCTGAGACACATGGGTGTCTCTTGGTGCAAATGACACTGTTAGAATATTCCTTGAGAGAAGGTAAGCTCCCCAGCTTGCAACCTGCAACATATTGAGGTCAATGAATTAAGAGAAGAGGGCCCATTTCCAATAATTGATAATTGATTAAAGGGATTGAATTCTTCAAACGTACAGAAATGTCAAATGATTGAACAAGGGAATCATCACGGCCAACATAAATACATATTAATAAGCAGTGAAAAAAATTGCATGATAACGTGTATCGAACAAGTTACGATCGATCGCCTTTAATTAGATATGCCTAATTGATATTAAAATAATTTTGATTATATAGTGATCAGATTAATTTGTTAAGAACTCCTGTCAGAGCTAATAAAAATTAAAGGAGGGGAGAGGACGGTTCTATAATTATTCGTTTACTATCATGGGCGGAAGGTTGATTCGGTGAAATAATTATTTCTATGCTGTCTTTCTTAAAAATCAAACTCAATTACATATGGCGTGTAAGAAAAGAAGACTGATGTCATCAAATTACGTAGGTAGCTTGCAATTTGAGTTGTAGATTGAGGCAAAAGCAGTTTATTTTTTGGATGGTGTTTTTGAAAAATAAATTTATTTTTGAATGTGTATTAGTATCATAAAAAATAAATTTAAAAATGCTTTATAGTATTTGACTATATCAATAAAAATAAATTAAAAATAACTTATTAATATTTTTTTTCAAGTTTATTAAAATAATAAGGAATAAATCTTGCAAATTAAAAAGTTGAATAAAATTAAAATTAGAAAAAAAAATCTAATTTTATAAATTATCTCAAATAAAATAAATAACAATCAAAATAATAGAGATCAAATCTAATAGATAAAAAATTTGAAAGATGATAGAATTAAAAAATAATAATTATAATTTCATAAATTATTTTAAATAAAATAAATAATAATCAAAAGAATGAGGATCAAATCTGATAGATAAAAAAAATTTCAATTAAAAAAATGATAAGAGAAAACAAATAACAATCATAAAAATAAGAACTAACATTAACATAAAAATCAAATTAAATCAAATCTAAGGGATGAAATTGAAAAAAAAAATTCATAACAAAATATATAGCAATCAAAAGTTTAAAGATCAAATTTGATATAATCAACAAATAACATGACATTTCTAATTTATTCATAACTTTTAGAAAATGATTTTCATTAACCAACTTTTCTAATGACAAATAAAGACAAAAAAATTTAGAAAATGATTTCCAGAAAACCACTTTCCATGAAACAAACGGGGCCTGAGTTTGACATTGAGGTAACTATTTGTTGATAAATTTTTTTTGTTTAAAATTAATTTTTTTATATTTTTAAATTGTTTTGATGTGTTAATATTAAAAATAAATTTTAAAAAATAAAATAAATATTTTAATACATTAAAAAAAACATTTTGAAGAATAATGCAATAATACGTTTCCAGAGATCACTTGTTAATTAATGATTGTTTACTGGGGTAACTTAGATATGCAAAAGGCATTCCCAGAGATCAAACAAATGATTATCCCTTGCTAACCACTTTACTTGAAATTGAAGGATTTTTAAAAAAGAAAACAAACACAAACTTGTCAAGATCTATTTGTTAACTCGATCTCCTCCAAAACTAGGTGCCTGTTAAGAAACCTTGCGCCATTAAACTGTGCTTGACGTTTGTTTTCATGAAGAAAAAATAAAACTAATCTCGTCCACTGTTAAGTTCTCCTTGACTTGACCCACAGAAAGATCAAGTCTATTTTAGGCTTTATAATATAAAGAAAAAAGCATCCTTTTGCTGGGCTGCCTGGCGACGGGTTTAACCCATCAGACTTTCTTGTTCAAGGATAGTTGACCCAGTGTGATATTAATTATTCTCAGAAAACTGACCCATAATATTAACATGGAAATCTGCTCCGAAGTAAGACTTTCATGAATCCTAGCACGCATATTAATTTCTACATCCACCTTCTCTCAATCTAGCATGAAATCTCACTTTCAGGAAGTTTACACTGATTTTCCACTATAATGACGTTACAGTTTCTTCCCGGAAACTACTGGCTTTTCTTTCTTTGAAGGGCACTAATGAAGATTAAACCTCCTACATATTATTCAATTATTAGGCCCAGAACTGAAAATTGGACAACCCTACAGTATTTCCCAAAATTTACCATGCATGATAATAAAAGAGGAGAAACATCAAACTAGTCTAATGCAAGCTCACGATCGCCTTCTTCAAATGCTACTTGATTAGAAAAATAAAAATAAAGAAAATCAAGCAAACATGTTGAGCCAGCTCAGTACCAGCAAACAACGTATTTTTATTTCTTTTTCAAAAAATAATAAAGATGAAACTTCAACTCTATCGAAACGTACGTTTTAGAAACACTAAAACCGCCCGATTCAATATCCATCTCTTCAAGAAACAGTAAAGAACACAAGGGTAAAATAGAGTGAAGATGTTACGTACCCCGCAACCAGTATCGATGGCAGTCCTTATTGACCCATCTTTGAGATTTATCAGCTTCCCTATGTCATCAATATAAGCATCAGCACCGCGAGGAAACATGGTTCCACCACCCGGGAACCTGAGCCGCTCTCCTTCTACGCGGACCCAATTCTGATTCTTCTTCTCAACCGTCAAATCTTTATGTGGCACATTAGCATACCATGCCAATTCTCTACTCTCCGGCCAGCTAAAAGGCATCTTATAACCATACGGAGGCGGTACACGACACTTCAAGATCTCATGGCTCTCCGGGCAGTGTCTCTCTCTGTATACAAGTCTATCCCTATCAAATCTTAACGAACGGTCAACGTCCTCACATGGGGTGTACTCACTGTACTTAGGGTCACATGGCGGGAAGTGATGCTCACGCGCCACCGGAGGTTTTGGGTCTTGAGCAAAGTGGCGTGCTGCAAAATCTAGCGTTGTGGTGCTGTGATTTGTGGGGGCGCATCTGAAAGCTGTGATTGAGGATGATGATGTTGTGTTAATAGAGATAGTGCCACGAGAGTTTTGATAAAAACCTGCCAAATAAAAGACTGTACATAGGATTATGGTTATTGTGATTTTGTAGAGATTGAGTTTCTTGGCTTTGAATGTGAGATAAGAAGGAGATAATATTGCCATTTAAACTGAAACCAGACAAAACAAAACCAGCCCCTCAATTGCAAGATATCAAGGAGGGGTGTGTGTGTGTGTGTATATACTGTGAATATATTCAATTTTTAATATGAGTTGTATTTTGTAGAGAGGGATAGGGGAAGATTCAACGTGAGAGTAACGACGAGTAAACGTTTCAAGAGGTGGGATTAGGGGGAGGTCTATGGAGGACCAAGAAGAAGAAGAGAGTATATATATGGGGGAGGGAGATTGAGGATCACGCGCGTACGCGCTCCCCCCGTGAGTAGTTTAATGGTTGTTTGTTACTAGAACTCATCTGCAAAGCGTGTAATAATTAATAGAATTTGTGTGGTTTTTAAGGTTCGGATTCTTTGTCCATATTTTACTTTCGTCCATTTATGAAACCCGCCGTATCCTTTTCAGGATATTTCACTAGTAAAATTAAAATAATTAATCATAAAAATTCTAATGATTTAAATTTAATAAGAAAGTGTATTTCTTAAACCAAAACTTTCCTTTTATTATTCATTTTTGTTTACGCAAACATTTTTTTTTAATCAAAAACATAGTTAAGAACTTAACATTATTGTTAGAAAATGTTTTTAAAAAGTAATTAAATTATTTTAATGCGAAAATATAAAAAAATAAAACAATAATTAATTATCAATAAAGTAATTTTTAATATTACAAAAAAAATAAGTGAATAACTAATGAGATCTTATTAGTTATTTTTTTTATTATTTATTTTGATGAAAAAAACAGACACAAGTAAATAAAATAAAATAAAATTCTTGTCCCATGAAAAATAATAATGATACATTCACTTAGTATTTCTTTATTATATTTGTATTTTGTTTTCAAAGTATGTTTTAGAGAATAACTAATAAAATACTACTAGTTATTTCTGAAGAACCATAAAATTTATTTGGAAAAGATGGCATAATCGAATGATTTTTCACATGTTATTTTAATAATTTTATTTAAAAAGAATTTTGTTATAAAATTAAACAATCAAATAAATAAAGAAAAAAAAAAGATGGATGGCCTCAAATAATATCTGGATCACGCGCTTGGGTTTTTTTAACCCATACAGACAAGGTATCATCCGCCTAAACTATTTTTTTTTTTTGAAACATATAGGGTGTGTATCATCCGAATTTTTTTGTTTAATTTTTATCTTTTTAATTGTTTTATACGGGTAATTTTTTTTATATAGAAGATTACTAATAATTATCAATAATACAAGAAAAATCAATTATTACGAAACTATAGTATGTGTAAAAGATGTATTATGCAATGTTCAGGTTGTGTTTGAATTCCTGTTCGTGTTTTAATATTAGAATATATAGGATCAGATGGTTTGATTTTTTTTTTATTATTAATACGGGTGTTTAGACTAGTTTCCACGCATCTCGATTAATCCTATAAATTTTAAAGTTAATAATCATATAAGTCCCTTTAATAACCCTGAGTTCTGTGAGATAAAAATGGTTTGACATTTTTTTTTTTTTTTGATAACCCGGAGTGTCCGGGCCAGCTTACACGCACCACAACTAATCCCCGGGCCTACTGAACATTCTGCAAGCCCAGTAGGCAGGTAAGGCATCACGGGAGTGACAGGCTGGTACACGGAGATGATCGAACTCGGAACAGTCACAAAGCAAGCCTTGCAGTTGACCACTGAGCTAGACCCTCAAGTGTAAATGGTTTGGCTTTTTAGTTTTACAGGAGATGTGGCTCGATAAGAATACTGGTGGGTTTTTTTTTCGATTTCTTCAAAGGGGTTAGCCATTACTGGGATTGATTACAGAAGATATTGGAACCACATTTCAACTGAGGACTCAAAGTGAGATACAATTCTCATAAAAAACAAATATATTTTCTTGTCTTCTTTAGATTGTTAGATCCAATGGGATGCAGTGGAAATATTGTTTAATGAAAAACTTTAGAACATAAAGCCTTTTTTGGTGGTTTAGCAATGATGTCTTCTGTGTGATCAAATCTCAACTTCTTGGCTTTTATATGGATTATACGTCTTGCCCTTTTAAATGCTTTGATTAGTAAACTCAATTTCATTTCAGTAATTTCATTTTGCTGGTCCTTCACTTACTAGTATGTTCATGATATCTACTGATTTATTTTAGTTTACTGGTTTGAGTTACCGCTAATGAATCAGTCTGAGTAATTAATTTCATTCAACAAGAGACCAGCAAGAGAGAATTCTGTTTATTTAGGGCCATCTAAACTCTGGATCTATATCTTGCTTATGGTTGTCTCTCTGTCTTTGGACTCTGAATGCTAGAAGGAACAATTGACTGGTATACAATTCCTCTTTCTGGATTTAGATTCCACACAGTTTTGCATATCTTCAAGATATTTGGTGGTTTGTAGTAGATGGGGAGTTTGAGTTCGAATTTCCGAAAGGGACGTATAGCCTATTCTTCAGACTCCAGCTTGGCAGGTCCTCGAAGAGAATGGGCCGTAGAGTTGGTAATTCGTTGCACATCCATGGCTGGGATATAAAACCTGTACGATTCTAGCTAACAACTTCTGATGATCAACGAGCAGAATCCAAAGCTTTCTGGAAAATCCTGTCAATTAAACGTGATTTTTTGTTCAACATCAAAATTCTTTCTGAACAATCCTGGGAACTGGGTTTACGAGGATTTCATTGTCAAGGTAGCGAATTAATGAAGAAATTTTCAATGACTCAGATTGAACTCACGCACACCAAAGGAGGTCTCCGCGTTGATGCGGCCTTTGTATACCCCAGTAGCATAGGCAGGGAGATCTGTAGAGTGAACTAGCATGCTGGTCAGCATTGAAGAAGAAAGTCGAGGCTGGTTTGTTGGGGTTTACAGAGTTTTCACTCAGTCATTGTACATGCTCGGTTCTTCTAATTCTGCAGGTCTTCAATGGTCTAGTTTTGTAGCACTTGTTCGTTATGGTCCCGCTAGTTTGCTGTATTGCCTGCCCAGAGCCTACTTACCCTTTGGTCAATTTTTTAAAACAGAAACAGAATCGCCTTCATTTGTTTCTTTTCTTCTGATAAAGGAATTCTCGTCCTGGGAACGGCATCCTGTTTTTTGTACAAAAATTTGCATCTGACTTGAGATTTTTATATTTTATGTGTGTTGTAGTTCTGTTGCCATTATGTTTCATATTTTGTTTTAGGAACATGGAGTGTTAGATTTTGGGTAATCGGGTTACAGAATTAGAGATGTTCTCCTGGTATTCCCGTTGAATTTCTCTACACCCATGGCCGTATCTTTAAAAAGCATTTCGTGCATTATGTTTTTTCTTTTTTCCTGTATAGAATCATGCTCTTTTCGAAATGAACAGCTGTGCTGCCTACAAGTTATGGGATTTTACTTGAAGATTAGATCATGCAAATTATTATAGCAAACCATACTTGTCTGCAGTGCTCTCAAGCCTCCAGCCTCTAGGAAAATTATCATAAACAGGACGTGTCAGCAAGAGGCCGTAGAAACACCAGTTTTTTTCTTCTTTTTCCTTCTTTATTAATCATCTCCCACAAACTAGTATTAACTAAACAATTAACAATGTTATCATAAACGAGCCACAAAGCTTAAATACTTGAAATGCATTAAATCACACTCTGGCAAAACAAACAAGGAGAAACACCATAAATACAACTAGAGGCCTGAGGCCTCAGCTACACCCTAATTAATAGATAAGAAATCTAGGACAAATATGCTGATAAAGTACCAACATAGGAACTTAGTAAATAAAGTTGGCTACAACACAATAGCAAAGATTGACACATGGATGATAGAAAACCCATTTTAGGAGGGGGGTTTTCTCACTACACGTTCCCATTAATTTGAAAAGTGTAGGGCAGAGTTGAGGTTATAATCTCCCTCGTCAATCCCACTGAATGATTCCAGTTGTGCTCGTAGTTGAGAGTCTTCCTGTAGAGGTCAAGGTAAGTTCTTGATATGCTTATAAGAAACAATTTGAAATTAAAAACTGCCTGTAATTCGTGCTATTTCTCACCTCATCCACGTTGGAAGCACTTGATTCACCTTCATCAAATGCTGGCAAATCATCTGGATTTTTCTTGAGTTTGTAGAGAATGAAGTCCCTCTACACAAAGTTGACCAAAAAAAAGTTTGTAGTAGCATTTCAATGTATAATAATAATAATAACAAGAGAACAAAAGGCAGGTTGTATAATATGATCAAAAGAGCTGATATCAACAAGTTTTTTTATCAAATTAAAGAGAAATAAATTCTAGAAAATTACTTCGAAAGAGAGCATACCTTGTTAGGGAAGCTGAAAGTTGGATTGTACTCATGCATGATCCAATTGGTCCTGACTCCATTAGGAACGCGACCGTTGTAGAAAACCAAAGTTTTCTTCGTAGCAATTTGCTCCCCTGTGCTCTTAGCCGTGATTGTACGATCCCTACCGGTGCCTTTCCAGTATCCAGCCCCAGTAGTCCTGTTAGCCCTCTGACTTTTGGAGTACTTGTAATTGGGACGAGAAAAGAAATAACACTCTGGATCATTTGACTGAATTGCTGATAGCCCTACACAATCAACATGGAATTTGTTCCTTAGCAAATTACAAATTAGAAAAAGATTGAACAAACATGCATGCACATATGCAAGTACCAGGTAGTTCCCAAGGTTCATAATTGCACACGTTAACCTCGGCGATTGTGCTGACTACGTGATCATAGCCACCGATCATTTTTAACTTGAGGAAATGGTTCACTAATTCCTCATCGGTTGGATGGAATCCATAACCCACTGGGGCTGATCGAAAAGGTGTTGTTGAGCTTGTCATCTATCTGTCACTCACTTCGTCTGTAACTGAGAAAAAAAAAAAAGAGAAAAAGAAACTGAAGTTACAACTTACAACCCATCACACAACTTAGAGCAAGGCCACAAGATCACATTATCTAAACTAATTAGAGATGAATCTTCACCGATGTTATAGAAGAAATTCTATATTCTGCAATCGAAAATGATGGAGGCAAATAAATAAGAAAAGGAGGCAATGGAGCAGTGACAATGTGTAAGATCAATCGTCTATCTATCTGTGATGAGCCGTTGCATGTTTGTGTGTGTATATATAGGCAATCTTGTGCTTCTCAGCGTAAAGCCCAAACATCCAAGCATCCGCTTCATCCAAAAAGTCTCTACTTCACCAAGAAGTTCGTCGTTTCGAAGGCATTGATTTCTAATCTAAGTGGGGCCTACTTCAAACTGTGTCTTTATGTCCGTACAGTGTGCTGTACCCGTTCGCGAGCCGGTGAGTTCGGTATTACGATGCAAATGTGTTCGGTAAAAGTTTCTTGAAATGTATGAAATAACTTTTTATATATTTTGACTCAATGTATTAAAATCATTAGAAAATATTAATAAAATATTTATTTCAACGTAAAACAAATTATGCTTAAATTAGCAATAAGATTTTTCCAAAAAGAAAAGAAAAGGAGAAATTCATTTTCCGAGGGTTTATCCCACAACTTACAGCTCAAGGTTGTTGGGCTCCACTAACGAACTTCTTTATTCCCTTCTCAGAAAATTCGCTTACGCTGAAGAAAAGTCACGTGCAAGTCAAAGCATACACCAAAATTCATATGTTTCTTCTCTTCAGTCATTTAGTGGAGTCACTCGAGCAGTATAAAAACTATTCATTTTGAAGTAATATATATTTTTAAGATAGAATAAACTATATATGAATTTTTATTGAATTATATATTTTAAAATGTTTGAATTATGTATGAAATTTTTTTTTTTATAATTTTACGATTTGATTTTATTTTGCATTTTTCATACCGTGTCAAAAATATATTTTTAACAACCTTGAATATCAGCTTCTCACTTTATCACTCTGTTTATTTTTTAATTTATTTCATTAAACAGAAGAAACATCCTTTTGTTTTCCAATTAAAAAAAGTTTATGATATCCAAAAGCAAAATTAAAAATAAATTGACAAATAGGAAAAATAAATCTTTAGCTAAGGAATTTGTTATTTAATTAAATAATCTCAGTTTTGAAAGATATTTTTTTAATTTTTGTATTTTTTAATAAAAAATAACTCTGTCAAAATAAAAAAAATAACAAAAACGAATTTCGACAAGATAAATATATCTTTTTTTATTAAAATTTAAATCATTTAAGCTTTTACGGATATTCATTGTGGACAAAATAAATATTCAACAAAATTGTTAAAAATCTTTAAAATATAAATTTTTATTATCATAAAATTAAATGAAAATATGTTTTGGAAATTAACCCACAACAATGCATGGATAGAAGAAGTTTGTGCATGTGTGTAGTAAATGGGAATAACATATATGTAAGAGCTTTTTGAATAGTGTAAATATATATTTTTTTATGTGTATTTCAATTAAAAAAAAGAAGTCGTTTTAACCATCCATTTCTATTTTAATATATTTAATATTAATATTTTTTATTTTTTTAGAAAAAACATTGAGAAAAGTTGTGATGATGAAAAAAATAATCTTTAAATAATTTATTTTAATAGACATGTAGAAATGACTTTTTTCCGCATAAAAGTCATTTTAGTTTTTCATTTGGTTATTAACTTGGAGCTGCAAAATCATGGGAGAAAAGATTAATTTTTTTTTTTATTTTGGCTTTTTCGTCGAAGATGCTCTAAGTGAAGTGGGAAAAAAAAGGATTGACGTTAAATACATTTTATATAAAATTAACGACAGGAAACAAGATTGTGCGAAGTCACAATCACTTCCTCGAGAAGTTAAAGACTGAGCACGAACTGCAACGAGAATTCTCTGGAAGGAACCATCACAGAAACTACACGCTAACTTACGGCTTAATCTACGTTGTAATATTCGGGGTCGAATGTAACCAGATATAGTTTCTTTTCTCATCAAACACGACCTTACTGGATCTACATCATAGAAAGCTTGTACAAATTTTGCATGATGGGATCAAAACTTAAGAAAACACAACAAAAATTATGTGAAAAGGCATTGAAATCCTCTCCTGCGTGCTTGTAGGCTACCAGTTGGGTCTAAAGATTTCATTTCAATCATGAAGCTACAGGTTTTATCAATCATGTCAAGGTTTATTGCAATGTGGATCCGACTTCCTCTCGTCGATCTTTGGAAAAAAGGAGGCGTTGAAACTTGTTTCCTTCGCAACTACTTGCCAAGGCTCCGTAGAATTTGTTCTAAAATCTTATTTACAGCGGACTTGCCTGCAGGTAACCATAAGTCGTCACACCTGAAAGATTTCAGCTATTTATGTTGGAAAACTGAGATGTTGTTGGAGATTTTCAGGCTTGTTTCCCAGGTTCCTTCCGATCATACCACTTTTGTCCCCCAATTTTGCTTTGGGGGCATCCATTGGTCCCCTCATTTTCACATCCGCCTTCAACCTGACTGCAAGTTTGATTTGATTGCTTAAAATGACACAGCAGAACTCCTGTTCTCCTTGCTTGTTCCCTGGTTCTTGTGCTAAATGCTTACAACGCTGCTATTGCTTTCATATGACTAGAGTAGGGATCACAATAATCCGAACCTGATGGATATCAACTCGACCTAAATGATTATAAATCTTTTGGACCATATATATATAATAGGTAGGATATGAATATTATCAAATCTGCTGGAATCTAACTCAAAATATATATTTATATTATATAATTATATTTGTAGAATATTTTGATTTTTTTAATACAATATGAATAATACTTAACATTTTATCATTTAATATATATATACACACACACTCCAAATATATATATATTAATTATTTTATTTTTTATTGATTAATAAATAATAACAGATAATAAATACTTATTGGATATCTAAAACCCGATTGATAGTTTATGAATATCTAAATTTTTTACCTGATAAATAATAAATAAAGTATGGATATATATAAAAAAAAATCCTACCCGTTAATACCCATTCTCATCCCTACTCTAGAGTTGGATGTTTCCCATGCTTTAGTACTTCTGTCCTGGATGTTGAGCTTGATGCGGGATTTCAATAATAAAGAAAAAAAAAATGAGATGCAACTTTGAATCAGTAACATCCAACCAGCTAGAATTCGACAATTAATCATGGCCATTTACCAGGTCTGAAATTTGGATCAAATTGATCCAATGTTGATTAACATAATTCTAATTAATGAATATAGATTTCTTCATTACAAACTGTCTATAACATAATCAAGACATTCTAGTACTAGTATTCTGCATTTACACATCAGCAAAGGAACAGTTAACAAAGATATGAAGAACTAGAACTTATAAATTAAACAGAAAATTTTGTTTTAACATTTTTGAAACATAACTGATACTTAGATACAAGGTTCATAAGAGCTTTTTGCTCTTGATACATATCATCTTCACACAGACAGCAACAAATAACAATAACTAGCAAGCAACTGTAGATATGTAGAACTTGCAGGCTTTTTCGAGTTAATAACTTCGGTAGTGAGGGATAACAATCTCATCAGGACAACAGAACAAGACGCATCTTCTGCTACTAGTAGTAAAATCTTTCTATGAATATAGCATGCAGATTCGGGACAGCACAGGCTATATTTTAGATGTTTGCAGCTTGAAGCTGCATGGGCTGGATGCAGTCGGACTAAGCAGCATCCACCATAAAGTAAGCAAGGTATGCAGATCAGCAACCATGCAAGGATCCAAACAACTTGAGCGACATCAGTTTTTCACATTGGCATATCAGAGGAGCATTAGTATTTGCCCTCTTAAGCCATATATAATAAACTGCATCGATTGTTTAGGATGGATGTTTATGTTAAATTAAAATAGCAGAATAGGAACGTGCCGCTGATGTATAGGTCCGCAGAACAGATATGGTAAAGTAGACGTGGAGGTATCATAGTCCATGTAGGAGTGGCTTTCCTCCACGCACACAGGCGGCTGAAGTACTGTGTTGGGGCTTTTTTTTTGCTCAAAAATTGCTTCCAGCGCCCCTGCTAGAAGTTCAGGGCTTACCTGTTGAAAGTATCATGTAAAGTAAGAATAAACCGTGGGTTTGTTACTCGAATCACATAAGAAAAACCAAAAAGAATCTGTAATGCATGTTACTTAATTCTTACATCTGGAAGCGAGACATCAGCTAGGTTATTTTCTGAAAAAGGGGCCGTCAAGTAACTCGAGTCACCTTCTTCATGGGTTGATATATCAGCCTTCTTAGAAGGATTTTGATTTCCAAAATCCGAAGGTATTGCTGTGAGAGAACTCCATTCACCTTCATCGAAGGCTGATAAATTAATTTCCTTGTCTAGATTTTGGTTTCCAAAATCAGAAGCCAAAAGGCTACTTAGTTCGCTTTCATCATAGGTTGATTGGTTTATAAATTTAAAAGGCATCACCACCGAAGTACCACATTCACCTTCAGGTGGAAAGGGTGGATTTTTATTTTCAAAACCATGAGAAGCCATTAACGAGTTCTCATAAGTTGATATAGAATTTATATTGTTCAAATTTTGATTTTCTGAATCAAAAGGCATGTACTGACTTTCACTGACATCATAGACTGAATCAGCTGTCAGCAGCTCATTGGGCTTTTGATACTCCGAATCAAAAGTCATATAATGGTTTTTGTCGACAATATAAGCTGAATCAGCTGTCAGCAGCTCATTTGGGTTTTGATACTCCGAATCAAAAGCCATATAATGGTTGTTGCTGACAGTATAAGCTGAATCAACTGTCGGCAGCTCATTCGGGGCCATATGATGGTTTTTGCTGACAGTATAAACTGAATCAACAGTCAGCAGTTCATTTGGGTTTTGATTTTCCAAATCAAAAGCCATGTAATGGTTTTTGCTGACAGTATAAGCTGAATCAACTGTCGGCAGCTCATTCGGGGCCATATAATGGTTTTTGCTGACAGTATAAACTGAATCAACTGTCAGCAGTTCATTTGGGTTTTGATTTTCCAAATCAAAAGCCATATAATGGTTTTTGTTGACAATACAAACTGAACCAACTGTTGGCTGATTCCGGTATTGAGTTTCTGAGTTAAAAGCCGTGGAGTGGCACGAACCACTTCCATCGTAAGCTAAATTAGACCCTGACTTACATGAGTTCTGATTTCTAAAATCAGAAGCCATGTAGTGGCTTAATTCACTAACTTGGCGAGCTGGGGTCAGCTCACTTGAGTTTTGGTTTCCAGAATCAGAGCCCACATGGTGGCTTAATTCACTATCATCAGAAGCTAAACTCACAACCATCTCACTTGAGTTTTGATTTTCAAAATCAGAAGTCATACTCTGACCTGGTACAGCTTCAGAAACAGAGACTGAAGCCATAAGGTGATTTTGTTCACCTTTCTTGATCCTCTCATCTGATCTATTCTCCAATCTACAGAGAACATATTGACCCTGCAAATGTCAAAACAAAAAAGTGAACGGGTTCTTTAGATCACAATTTCCCAACTCATCCATCGAACACAGTGTTACTTCAACCATGAATTTACCTTTTTAGAGAGGCTAGAATTGGTGACGATGTCAAATTCGTATATCATCCAGCCAGTCCTCACATCTTTCGGCCGAGCTGTTTTATAGAAAGTCAAAGTCTTCATGACACCAATGTTTTTCTTAGTATGCCCGGCCATGATTGGCTTTATCTTGCAGGTCAACTTCCAGTATCCGGCCTTCGTTTTTCTATTACAAAGTCTGCTCTTCTTCTTGTACTTAAGATCGCGAGGGCAAAAGAAATACCACTCTTGATCAGCTAAATTTATAATCGATTTATCTGCAAGGAAATAAATCCAGCCACCTTGATCAACAAAATATCCTGACAGATATATATATATAGAGAGAGAGAGAAAATACTATAGTCGTGCGTCATCACTAGGTAGATCCCATGGTTCATGCTCGCAGAGGTTAACCTCTGCCATGGGCACGCCTTCCACAATACCACCACGTGATTTCGGCACCAAATAATTGATTATTAATTCTTCAGGGGATGGTTGAAATTTAAATCCAGCTTTCATTCATTGCATTAAGCTTATTGGATTCGCCATGACTACCATAACCATAACCGATCGATTAGAAATAATAAACAAAACCAAGTAGTGTACGTTGAAGATGAAGATGACTAGTGTTGAAAGGGTTAATTTGACTGACCTGATGAGAAATCGGAATTCATTACTCTTCCTAAAACAGGAATCTGGTCTTGAAAGAATGGAGAAGTGCTCACTTCAGTGGGAAGTTGGAAACAAGAGAGAGGAGTGGATGGACAGTGTGAGCATGCTTTCAACATAAAATATTTGCACCAAGTGCTAGAGATTCTCTTCTTATGAGTAATTGACCAATAGAATCAATGGTGAGTCCATCAATGTAGTGATGTGGGCCATTGATTGATGGAAAATGTCCATTAACTCTGTACCCACTACTTTGTCGAGAAGAAGTTGAAGGCATTGGACTCCGAAGTTCCACATTTGTAGTTTTCTACTTGAAACGCGTTTTCTCTCTTGACACTTTATGAAAAGCATTTTCCACGGGGCAGGTTTGGCACTCAAGTTCTTACCACCAGCCACTGCCCCTCTTCTACAATAATCTGGAATGTTCACTGGCTCCCTCGTAGACATCTTTGATGCTCTACGAAGACTACAGCATACTTTGTGCTATACAAATTATTTAATTTTACTGTATTCTTCAACATGGTTGTGATGGTATTGTTAAAGAACCATCTCAACCCAAAAACTTAAAATGTTAGGTGAGGTCACATGATATGATTTATATTATTTTCTAACACACTTCCTCAAGTAAAAGCTCTTTTGACTTAAAACTTGCACAAGCCCATATTAACTTGTACTTAATTTTTTATCAAATAAATAAAGATAATAAGATTCGAACTCGAAACTACTTAGTCATCAAGGCTCTGATACCATGTCAAAGAACCATTCCAACCCAAAAACTTAAACTATTAGCTAAAATTTCAAGATATGATTTATATTATTTTCTAACCTGTATAATGTGATTTTTAACTCATTTTCATTTTAGTCCTTAAATTATGTGTACACGGAAAGAGTACTAAAGCTTGAGCCTTGGATTTTGCTACAAGATTTATCCAATCCCCAGGCAAGGGAGGATTTTCTTTCTTGGACCCTACAGGGACTTGCTGGAAAGTGGAAACCATAAGTTATCAGGCAAAATGGATACCAGTCGTCTGCATGTTGGGAATTTGATATGCTATTAGAGATTTGTTTTCAAACTTGTTTCCGAAGTTCTTCTGTCTGCTCCCACCACTTTCGCCGGGG
>Ga0307510_10002408_pt1 | contig 21210 bp, 12 predicted proteins | sample 12_EM_MG_FD_207224 | JGI IMG/M metagenome (GOLD analysis project Ga0307510, IMG submission 207224) | Populus trichocarpa ectomycorrhiza microbial communities from riparian zone in the Pacific Northwest, United States - 12_EM | ecosystem: Host-associated > Plants > Roots > Unclassified | place... | reverse complement strand
ACACAAGTTGTTTTAGTTCCGGCAGTGTGTTGCGAGTATGCAGAATTACTATTTGAAGAGTCATGCACAACAGTTTTTTTGTTTATTGTAACTTCTCGAGCTTGGGGAAACTGGTATTTTTAAGTTCAAGTAGAAAATAAAGGAACGAAATTTTTACTTCTTTGTACTTCAGGCATTTATTTACTCGATTGAGTTTGATGTTTTTGGTTAGATTTGGTTCTTTCATTTCTCTTTACCTTGTTGTTCTCGGTCAGAACTTTGCTCACCAAAATAAATGTTTGGTATCTTGATTTCCTTGTTAATTGTTTCATTATAACAATTATGTTCCTCGTTTCCAAAGCCAGTCTTGACTAAGTCTTAACCTTTTAATGATACAAATATTTCTGATTAAAGTATATAGAACTTGCGTTTTTATTTTCTTCAAAGAAGTAAATTTCTTCTTATTTGTTTTTGAAAACATAACCTTAATTCGATTAAGCATCATCCCAAATTTGTGGTCAAAAGATGTCTATAGTTCATTGCTTTAGCAGAAAGTGGGACCAGCTGTTTCGACAGTGTATTTGAAACAAACTCTTCAAATGATTGCAGCCATGTCCTGAATTTCAGAAAAATGGCTTTGAGCTCAGAATAATAGTAAGTATGCTAGTGGTGGTTGAATGATTTATGAGTTGGCATTTGTGTAATGGAAACATTCTATTGGTCATAATGGCGGTAAAGATTGGGTTGGTGAGGGATCTAGCTGCCCTATGGATTTAATGAAAATCTTACCAGGTGACGGATGCTTTATTTCAAAAGCATTTTTGAGAGGGGCTGTTTGAGGTTGGAAGAATGACTATTATGTTCAGTTTAAATAGCCGAGTGAGGGAAATAATGATTTTCATATGTGGAGTTCAAGTTGAAAGAAACCATAATTATCTTTACATGCATATATGGTATTACTGTGTGCTTTCTTTTGTTCCATTTACATTGAATATACATCTAAATGCTACATTGTAGTTTATTTTTCATTTTTTTTTTCTCTTGTACCATTTTAATTATGATCTGGGTTGGGTGTTCCCATATCTTTGTCAAACTTGAACACACTGGCATCCAGTTTAGCGTTCCACTGAAAAGCTCTCAGGTGTACTTGTATCTGGAAGGACTTTTGTAGTGTATAGTGCTATACTTGGCTATTCCAATGTTATGATTATCATCCCTCTAGATTTCATTTTGCAGTAGTCTGTATGCTAATAGGGTAAGTCTGTGAATCAACAGAAAGTAAATCCACGAATGATACAAGCATAGACCAACCAGCTGCTCCTGTTGTTTCAACCTCAACCACAAGTAATACAGAAAGTAACTCATCCACTTCCAAACTTGAAGAGGAGCTTAAAGTTGCTTCCCGACTAAGGAAGTTCACATTTAATGATCTCAAGTTTGCGACAAGAAATTTTAGACCTGAGAGTCTTCTTGGTGAAGGTGGCTTTGGTTGTGTTTTCAAGGGATGGATTGAAGAAAATGGAACTGCTCCAGTGAAACCTGGTACTGGCCTCACTGTTGCTGTTAAAACCCTTAATCATGATGGGCTCCAAGGTCATAAAGAGTGGCTGGTATGGGACATTTCTAATCTATTTACTTCACATATAAATATTCACTATTATATTTATGTCTTTTATCATTTTCAATAACTTTGTTTTCCAACCATTCAAATATCTTGCTGCTAGGTTTGCTTTTAATTGTTGAATCTGTGTGGCAGGCTGAAGTGAATTTCCTTGGCGATCTTGTGCATCCTAACCTGGTTAAACTGATTGGCTACTGCATTGAAGATGATCAAAGGCTGCTAGTGTACGAGTTCATGCCTCGAGGAAGCTTGGAGAACCACCTGTTTCGAAGTATGCAACTACATTTTGCCTTTCTAGTTGCCCCCCCCCCCCATCTTCCTTAAAAGTTTTTATGGTTTTTAGTATGAAAGAAATTTAGAATGTGCAGTGAAAAGTTGTTCCCTCTACCCTTTTTCTCCACAGCAATGGATACATGTCTATTTATCTGAGGATGAATGTATTCTAATTACTCTGTAGAGACTGTTTTTTAATGTTGGATGAAGTTCTTGGCAAAGTGATTCACATCCATGCTAGATTTAGCTAAATAACAAACACCACATGAAAATAACTTGATGGGAAGAATAACTTGATCATGGGTGGTGAAACTCAGGATGAGGTGTGAAATTTTTGAATTCTGTCACGTTTAACTCAGGCCATAAAGTTATGAAAATTCTAGCAAATCATCGCATCTGCATCAGGTTTTGCAGGCTATTTTTTGCACTTCCAAGTTAACAATCGATTTCGGAAAGTAAAGCAATGAAACAACTGAATTTTAAACAATAGAGCTGTTCTATTACCCTGTCATATTTATGATGTTGACACGCAGAAACTTTGTCTTACATCGTATTAACGCTGTCAAGTTTTGCCTTTGTGTTTGCACAATTTGCATATTAAACATCATACATCTTTTATGTTTCTTTCTAATGGCTATTTCATATGCAGGGTCCCTGCCTCTTCCATGGTCCATAAGAATGAAAATTGCTCTAGGTGCTGCCAAAGGTCTTGCCTTTCTTCATGAAGAAACTGAAAGGCCGGTGATTTATCGTGATTTTAAGACCTCCAATATCTTATTAGATGCGGTACACAATTAAATTCTAGCAATTTTTTCTCCTTTTCTTCTTTGTATTTTATTATGGTGCATCCTACTAATAATATTCTATGTCAGGATTATAATGCCAAGCTTTCTGATTTTGGACTTGCCAAAGATGGTCCTGAGGGAGATAAGACCCATGTATCAACCCGTGTGATGGGAACTTATGGTTATGCAGCCCCAGAGTATGTAATGACTGGTAAGCATGATTTTCTCTTCATCCCTTACATTTCTCAACTTAATTTGATTTCCTGAAAACTTAGATATGTGTGTTTAGCTTTTTTTATAGCTGTAATTGCTTGTGTTATGTGCACAGTCCAGTATGCACTGGGATAAGCTTAAAAGCTTTTCTGTATGAATTAGTAGGATTAGCTTTTGTATCTGTTATCTGCATGTACCAACGTGTTTACATATTTCAGTGCCACAGTTAAACTAAACTCCATGCGAGGGCAACAAATTTGGCTAGGGAGGATTTGGGGTAAGGGAAGGGAAAGGTGGGGTTAGAACCACAACCTTTGTTTGGTTCTCATTTCAGTAGAGGGAAGGGAAGGATTAGAAGGGTCCATACCCCTCATATAGTAAGAACTATCAAACCTCAAATTGGGGAGTTGAAAGCAATAAAATATTTAACTCAGTTTCTCTATTCTTAAATAACAAAAAACCCTTAATTTAAAATTAGAAAAGAACTCCATCCCCCTCATTAAAAATTTCTTTTTTTTTTAGTTATCTCACCTATATTAAGTCCTACATTGCCTCCCCTTCCCCTCTCTTCAATTGACACTTCTGAACAAGATAAGGGGTCAATCCTACCATTCCATCTTTTCTGTACCTATACCAATCTTTTCCATTCCAGCACACTGGGCATCAAATATTGATTGTAACTAAAAATTAGAATGTTCAAGGACAATTTGTTTTTCTTTGGCCCAATGGCTGGCTTACACTATAATAGGTAGCCCTTCCAATAAGACTGAGCAGTAGAATTAGATTCCAAGTCTCTCGATACAATGGTCAGCGACTTTAACAACTAAACTAAGAAGCTTCTTGTGTTCAAGGACTAAAAATTGGTTGATGCTTCTGCATCCTATTGATCTTGCACCATATTGTGTATGCGAAGATTTATGGATGGTGACTTAATTCTCCATATTGGGTAATTTTTTGGTTCTAGATAATAGATAAAATTGCCAAACAATATTGGATTTGCATGTCTCTGTAGTAGGTATTCATTGTATGCAGTCCAATACTATGATGTAACTCCAGGTAGTCAGTCCTGTTCATATTAGGGAGGAAAGATATACAGCTTTCTGTTGGTCAATATGATCATTTCATCAACTAGCTACCTTTCACTCCTAATGACATGAGCTTGGAGTTAGAGTCCCTTTCTTTTATCCTGTCTTTTCTTTGAATCTTTGAATACCTGCCTTTTACAATTCCCAGATGCAAGCAAACTTATCTTGTAAAACATGTACTCTTTTTCAAACCTTTTAAAGCTAAACAGGCTATAACACTTCTGTCAGGACATCTTACTTCAAGGAGTGACGTCTACAGTTTTGGTGTGGTCTTGCTTGAAATGATAACTGGCAGAAGATCCATGGATAAGAACCGACCTAATGGAGAGCATAACCTTGTTGAGTGGGCGAGACCACATCTAGGGGAGAGAAGAAGATTCTACCGGTTGATAGACCCTCGGCTTGAAGGTCACTTTTCAATAAAAGGTGCCCAGAAAGCTGCACAGCTAGCTGCTCATTGCCTTAGTAGGGATCCTAAAGCCAGGCCTCTAATGAGTGAAGTGGTCAACGCATTGAAGCCTCTGCCCAACCTCAAGGACATGGCAAGCACATCATATTATTTCCAGACCATGCAAGCTGAACGGGTTGGATCCAGCCCAAATGCGAGAAATGGTGTCCGCTCACAGGCTGGATTGTTATCTAGGAACGGGCACCAACAAAGGAGTCTTTCAATACCACATGGTTCCCATGCTTCCCCTTATCACTATCAATACCCCCATAAATCTCCAAAACCCAATGGTAAACCATAGCAGCACAGGATCATTGAAGTATGTGCTTCTTTTAGCCACATCTTTTCATTCATTTCTTTTTTCACCTCTGTTCTCAGTATAGATGTATTTTCTGTGAAAGCAATTGTTCTTGGACAACTTTGAAGGCAATGGAGGAACATGCCTCTATGTGTTGTATTTAGAATGATGACCTTCCCACAGGGGGTAATGTTAAGGACAGGTGAAGCTCATGGCGCAAAATATCTGTCAGTCATGTTTCACTGCAGTCAGGAAAATGTTTAAAGATTATTAGCTCCTATGCCCGATTGGAAAAATTTTCCGTTATAGTTCCTATCTGTTGACAATTTAAGTCGTGGCCACATAGTAAAAAAATGATGAGAAATATGCAGGTAAGAGTTTATGGTTTTGTTTGTTTAGATAACCTTCAAGGCGCTTCTTCCAGTATACGAGCAGTATAATGGCCAAGACTCCAATATGAAACTGTTGCTATGGGCAGAATGGGTGGTAACTAGTCTGGGGTGGGCAGGCAGTGCTGCTAGGGAGCGAAACCTCCCAACGCAGCATGCGAATGACTTTGCACAGACTCCAAGGAGTCGAGGCGTGAGGATTGAGATGAATTGGGAATTGGAAGGACGTGTGATTCCCATTGAAGGTATGCAAACGGAACCTAGTCTTTCCTGTTACCAGGTCATCCTACCTTAGGGCTTGACAGCCTTCTGATGTTTGATGTTTCTGCTCGTAATAATTCAATGTTATTCAGCCATTCAGACTGGAATAAATTGCCTCTTTCAATAAAAAAAAAAAAAAAAACGCGGACAAGTGGTTGAAAGATCATAGCATATCAGACCTACCATCCATTTTAATAAGCATTTGCGTAAATAAGGTTTATTTATGTATGTACAACACATGTAATTATGTTAGGGTCTCAGCCTGGAAGACCGCTTCTTGACATCTAGCTAAATGTGCAGAAATGATTCTCGATCCATTCCAATATGATGTATTTCATGCAAATGCTAATTCATCACCTTGTCAGTTGCTCTTTGGATGTGTTCTCAAAGATCTTATCGGCATTTTCAACCTCAAATCCATCTCGCCCGTGAAACTCCTTGAGCAGTTGAAGATGGTGATACAAGTTATTACCTCGTAATTGAGCACAAAAAACTCATTTCATTTTTTACACTGGCAGACTTATGAAGATCATAAGCGTCAATATGGCAGTGATCTTAATAGCAGTGGCCAACCACATTTGAGAATCAACAGTAAAGTCATTTCAAGCAGAACATAAGGGAGTTTTTTACCTCTTCCTTGGGTAGATTTTTATATTGAGGCAACACAAGGTGTTCGGCAACCTCAAAGAAATCATTCAATTGTTATCAAACCTCTCAGAGAAAGAGAAAGACTAAAGGGTGTTTGAGAGTGTGGTAGCGGTTGCTTTTCAAAGTGCCTTCTATTCCAAAACATATCAAAATAATGTTTTTTTTTTTTTAATTATTTTTGACATCAGCACATCAAAATGATATGAAAACATATTAATTTAAAGAAAAAAAAATAAAAAATTTTCAAATTTTTTCAAAAGCACTTTCCAACCGCAATGCCAAACACTGCCGTAACAATAACTAAAACAACAAATTATACTTGATCCATGACAATAAAAAAATATAGATGAAGTGACTCCACAATTTCTGATAAAGGTCATTATTTATGGTTCAGCATGGGTGAAAAACAAATTCAGCTAGTGTTCGTTGATGAAATTGTGTTGTCTGCAGCGAACCAGCGTTCGCTGTCGAAATTGTGTTGTCTGTAGCGAATCAGCGTTCGCTGCTAAATTGTGTTGTCAGCAACGAATGAGTTTTCACTACCGAATTGTGTTGTCAGCAACAAATTAGTGTTCACTGCCGAATTGTGTTGTTTGCAGCGAATTAATTTTCGCTGTCGAATTGTATTGTCTACAACGAATCAGTTGTGCTACCAAATTATGTTGTCTCAAGCGGAACAGTTTTCGCTGCTGAATTGTGGTGTCCCAGTGAATTAGTTTGCTTACGATTTTGTGTTTTAGCGAATCAGTTCGCTGATGAGTTTATGTTGTAACAAACCAGTTTGTTGACGAGTCTGTGCTTCAGCGAATCAGTTCGCTGACGAGTTGTGTTGCAGCGAATCAGTTCACTGATGAATCTGTGTTTTGACAAATCAATTTCGTTGACGAGTCTGTGTCATTAGTTTTGCTAACGAATTTGTATTCCAGCAAATCAGTTCACTGATGAGTTTGCATTACAGCAAATCAATTCGCTGACAAGTCTGTGTTTCATCAAATCAGTTTTGCTGACGAGTCCATGTCGCCAATTTTCATTGACAAATGATATGTCACCAGCGAGTCAGTTTTTTTGACGAATTGCATGTCACAAGCGAATCAGTTTCGCTGTTGAATTTTGCATAACCAGTGAAGCAGTTTCGCTGTCGATTTTTTGCGGCACTCACATGTCAAAAATGATGTAAATGCTTATAACAATCTCATTGTATGATTGTGTAATATGTGGAACACTTGAATGTGAACATGTGTATTTTTGGAAAATGTATGGTGACGAGTTATGTGATTATCAAATACAAATGTGCTGATTGTGATCATTTTTTTTTTATCAAATGTATAAAATTTTATAGATTAAAACGAAATTAAGTTAGAAACCAGCAAATCAGAATATAGCATGTACATAGGCCAGGAGAACAGGCTCTCTTAAACAAATACCAGTACATTACAAACTAAAACATAGCCTAACTAACCGCGACATAAGCAGCGCTGCAGAAAGCAGCAAATTACCCCAAAAAATACCAACAAGAACCCAATGCCTAGACATATAGGCAACCCGCAGCACCAACCATCAGCAGGGGACAAGCTGAATGACCCAAAATAAGACTACATAAAACGCATCAAGGACCACAGCACCGTGATGGCCATAGATCGAACAAAGTGCAGCCATAATGGAAACAACCTCTGTAGCACAGGCCACAACTGGACGCATGCCAGCAGACAACAGCAAGGCTCCTCCTCTGAGAAGCAATCATCCGTGAGGAAAGCCAACCTGCAATACAGCAGAAAACAGCAACAACCAGCAGCAGGAAACCAGCCCGCCAAGCTGGACGCAACAAACCAACTGATTGTACAGAGCAACCAGAGGAACCAGCAGCCCACTTCAAGAGATTGAGCCGACCAAACAGCTTCAAGAAGCACAACACATCAGGCTGCATATAGCAGCATCAACAGCCACTCCAGCAGCGAGGAGAGGGAGTAGCAAACCCAGCAGCAACTACAGAAAGGGCACCAAATGAACCTGCATATAGCAGCAACAAATAGCAGCAAAACAGCACCTCATGAAATCAGCTATTCGATGGATTGGTGACTGGCTCCTCTTCATAACCCAGGTACTTCTCAGCACCCAGACCCTGTTGTCGGGAAATCGAGAAATCTTTTCTCTAGTCTTAGAAGTGGTAGGAAATTTCCTACCCCTTCTATTCTGAAAGTTTATTCTGCTGGATTTTCAGAGGGCGTAATAGCCCTCTGAACCATCATGAGGTGACTCGCCTCATGAAATCAGCTATTCGATGGATTGGTGACTGGCTCCTCGGTTGCCGATTCCTTGTGGATGGCCCTTTTTGGGTTTGTTACTCTGCCTGCTGGGTTGGCCAGTTCTGTACGCTTTCCTTGCGGGGTTTCTCTGGTTGTGTCATGGTTGTTGCTGCAGATTCCAACTGCTTTGTTTGGTCTACTGCTATAGTGTGCTTTGTTGGTTTGCTAGAAGTTGATTTGCAGCTGTTATGTGCTGTGATATTGTTTAACTTCTGGAGGGAAGTCTGGTCAGTTGGCTTCTTGCGTCCAGCTTGTTGGTCCTTCTGTTCTTGGATACTTTTCCGGCAGGCCTGCTGGGACGTGTCTGCTGTGGATGTGTCCCTAGCTTTGCCTGACTGCTTTGCTGTGTGTCCTACGGGTTTTTGTTGTTGACTGCTGTTTGAAGTCCTGTTCTTGCTACCTGAGGCTGCTAATGCTTTGGGTGGTTTGCCTAGCTGCTTGAAGCTAGTTGTTGGAACTGGACTTCGTTCCAGCCCTATGGTGCTGCCACTATTGTTGGTTGGGTTTGTTGGTTCAGGCTGTTGCTGAGTATTGTATGACCCGGTTTTTGCTGGTTTGTTGCTACTTCGGCTGCTTGTTGCTGCGCTCTACCCACCAGGTGGTTTCTGTAGCTTGTATTTTCATTTTGAGTTTGCTGCGTTTTGAAGGTGCAAATAGATGGTATCCCGTTGATGGATGTGCATCCTAGTCAGCGGTGGTTACTGCTATATGCAGTATACTTCTGGGTTTGTTTCAGTGGAATACTCCTAGTATGCTAGAGTAGCTGTGTGGTTTCCTCTCTTGCTAGTGTTGCTGCTTTTTGTAGCTTGGTTTGCTATGCTCTTTGAAGCTGGAAGCTGGCACTTTTGCTGGTCTGTTATGTGATCATTAATGTGTTAGGTGGTGCGACCGAGATCGGATCATCAACCGAGTAAGGACACCCCATTGAAGGAATAGGTAAGTGATTTCCACCCCCCTTCTAGCGTAACGTTAGCTTCTGAAGTGAATTTATTACGAAGGATCTACTGTTGTGCTTTATGGAATGCTAAACTGTCACAAATGATTGTATGAGTATTACAAAGGATCTACTGTTGTATTATACTGAATGTTAATTGTCACGAATGGTTGTATGAGTATTATGAAGGATCTATCGTTGTATTATGTTGAAGGTTATTTGTCACGAATGTTTATATGAGTATTGCGAAGGATCTATTATTGTACTATACATAGTGATAAATTGTTACGAATTTTTATGAGTATTATGAGGGATCTATTGTTGTATTGTACTGTATTGAACATTAACTATCATGAATGGTTGGATGAGTAATACAAAATGTCTACTGTTGTGTTATACTGAATGCTAAACTATCATGAATGGTTGTATGAGTATTACAAATGATCTACCGTTGTATTATACTAAATGTTAATTGTCACAAATGATTGTATGAATATTACGAAGGATCTATCATTGTATTATACTGAAGGTTAATTGTCACGAATGGTTGTATGAGTATTTCGAAGGATCTACCGTTGCATTATACTGAATGTTAATTGTCATGAATGGTTGTATGAGTATTACGAAGGATCTACCATTGTATTATACTGAAAGTTAATTGTCACGAATGGTTGTATGAGTATTTCAAAAGATCTACCGTTGCATTATACTGAATGTTAATTGTTATGAATGGTTGTATGAGTAATATAAAGGATCTATCGTTATATTATGTTGAAGGTTATTTGTCGCGAATGTTTATATAAGTATTAAGAAGGATCTATTATTGTGCTATACATAATGCTAAATTGTTATGAATTTTTGTATGAGTATTACGAGGGATCTATTGTTGTATCGTATTGAACATTAACTATCATGAATGGTTGGATGAGTAATACAAAGAGTTTACTATTGTGTCATACTGAATGTTAAATTGTTATAGAATGTTTATTTGTTTATTACAAATGATTTATTATCGTGTTTATTAAACATTAAACTATTACGGAACATTCGTACGAGTATTACGAAAGGTCTACTATTATGTTATAGTGAATGTCAAATTGTTATGAATCGTTTGAATAAGCATTTCAAAGGATATATTATCATGTTATAGTGATTTCATAAACCGCCTCTGGGATGTTTGATTGGTTGATGATTAACTACGGCTAATGGCATCCTAAGTGGATGACCGAGATGCATAAATGATTAGCTTCAGCTAATGGCATCCTAAGTGGATGACCGGGATGAGCAAATGATTAGCTTCGGCTAATGACAACCTAAGTGGATGACTAGGATGATAAATGATTAGCTTCGGCTAATGGCATCTTGGGATGGATAAATGATTAGCTTCAACTAAAGGCTTCATAAGTGGATGACCGGGATGGATAAACGATTAGCTTCGGCTAATGGCATCCTAAGGGGATGGCCGGGATGTTAGTTTCAAGAATTGAGGCGTTCATGTGTACTGTGTTTTGTATATACCATGTATATGAAATAACTATGATTGTTATGCTTTAAACAAAGAATAATGTTAGTTTGGTTAATGGTATTCGAGATGGATGACCGGGTTTGAGTATTGCAATTAGCCTCGGTAATTGACGAATTATTAAGGGTGATATTTACATAAGAAAGGAGAAATGAAAGAATTATGCTCTTTTGGTCCATGAATGAAATGTAACGTTAATATTGCTTTATTATGTTTTTTTAAATTGCTTATAATGCTTGAAATTACCTTATGCTGTAACAGGGACATCATACCAACATGGTGCGTAAGGAAATCTGTTTCGCGACTCACATATTTTGAAAAGAATATATATTCGCATGTTACGGGTGATATAAGTTCCGTATGAACAGACGTATTAATCGCTTAATTAGTCGTCCGACCCTTTATGTAAAGACTTGTAATGAAAAATTGAAATGGGACACGGATGTGTATGTGCGAACATGTAGATATGACATGTATGAATGAATATATGCATGTGATATTCTTCTTATGAGGATGTTATATTGTGAAATTACATGAGGCCAGGATAACGAAAGTACTAGTTGTGTAACTTGCTGTTCGGCACTCTTGTATGAACTCGTGATGATAATGAGACTAGAATAAGAATGTGAATTTATGACTATGTCAATATGATGTAATGTAAACCTATGAGTATGAAAATATAATATTGTGGGCATGTGTATTGAGAATCCGTTTTATAGGAGTGTTGATTTACATTATCCTATGTGAATTGTGCCTTGTTAATGAATGGAATGCAATTATAAATCTGCAGAATGATATGGTGAAAAACATCTAGAACCTGATGATTTATATATAAAAAAGTCTCCATCGATTTTGGCCTTGAAAAAGCTAGGTCGTTACAATATATATGTGTGGAAATAATCTTTGATGATGTATAGAGATAAAAATATACTAAGTAATGGTCTCGTTATGTATCAAGAGGTGCAACCGGAATTGGATCTTTGACTAGGCGAGGACATACTACGAGGGGAGCAGGTAGGTGATTTCCACCTTCATCTCGTTCTATTAAACTCTCAAAGTACTCTTGTATAGTATTGCTATCCGAATTCAGTTGTTTAATTTATTCATGAATTGTAAAGAATATTGAGATTAGCTTTGACTAATGATATCCATGTTGGATAACCAAGAATAAATGATAAGATTAGCTTTGGCTAATGGTATCTATATTGGATAACCGAGAATGAATGATGAGATTAGCGTTGGCTAATAGTATCCATATTGGATAACCAGGAATAAATGATGAGATTAGCTTTGGCTAATGACATTTATGTTGGATAGTCGAGAATAAATACTGAAGATTAGCTTTGGCTAATGGTGTCCACGTTGGATAACCAGGAATGAATGATAAGATTAGCTTTAGCTAATGGTATCCATGTTGGATAACCAAGAATGAATGATGAGATTAGCATTCGTTAATAGTATCCATATTGGATAACCAAGAATAAATGATGAGATTAGCTTTGGCTAATGACATCCATGTTGGATAGTCGAGAATAAATACTGAAGATTAGTTTTGGCTAATGGTGTCCATGTTGGATAGTCGGGGATGAATGATGAGATTAGCCTTGGCTAATGGCTTCCATGTTGGATAACCGAGAATAAACACTAAAGATTAGCTTTGGTTAATGATATCCATGTTGGATAGCCGAGAGTAAAGGATGAAGTCAACTCCGGTTAATGGGATCCATACTAAGATCACTGATAACGAGTGTTGTGAACCATCTCATTTGAAAGTATTTATTGATATGTTGAAGTAAAGAGTATAATGTGTCATTTATAATCAGAATTAATGTTTAAAGGACCATATACAAAATTGATCATAGTTAGGAATGAATATTTATGAATGAAATAATTCTATATGTACAAGGATTCTTAGACCATAATACATGTCATCGGTTATTATTCAACATAGCTTGAATAAAATAATGCAGCATAAGATTGTACAAAGATGTGAAGTAAAATATTAAGAATAGACTCAGCAGGAAGTTATTAATGAGAACCTTCTTTATTAAATATTAATCCAATCACGATTATATGTCCATTGTTCAATTATATTATAAGAAATTTGTATGCACTTACATCAAGTTTGATTTGTAATAGGAACTCTCATGACCATGACGTTTAGCAATCTCGTAATAATTACCTTGTAATAATCTATGTAGTAGTACACATAGACAACTTGCATTTTGTAAAACTTTATGATGTTGATATTCAAATTTATGACATGTAAATTATGGTGTGTTTACTTCATGTTAAGAACATAATGAACATGTATCTTCCTTTTGTAGTACTATCATATCCTATATATATATATATAGCTTACATAGATTCTTAAAGATGCTTGGTTATTGAAATGATAGATGGTATCTTGCAATGCATAGTTCTATAAGGTTAAGGATAGAATTCAAGAATCGTTTCGTTATACCTTATATAAAGGACTATGACAAAAAAAATACCCTCATTTCCTACTCATTACGAATAAGTATTATATCAAAATCAATTAAATTTTATGGGTTATTACAGTTGATATTAGAGCTCTTGGTTTTGGTCCTGGAGAAACTGAAATGAATACTTATAAGCAATGTTTGTTTTAGTATGGTACGCACTCGACAAAGAACGCATAATGAACCACCTTATATGCATATGGGGAGTAAAGGCAAGGATGTTGATAACTGGCAAGAGGAAGGTCCTCTAGATGATATTGCTTCTTATGTGCCTGTAATATCATCTTAGTCTAGACAAGGAGAAGCAGCGGGAATTTAGAAAGAACAGGCCCCGAAATGAATAGAGGGGATACGAGCGACAAGGTCAGACCTGCAAGGAAGAACAAAGATACCCCTCCGATGACTTCAGCATGAGTATCCACACCTATTGCAGATCCAAGGTTTCTAGTGCAAATAGTCAAGGCAATAATAAAAGGTATGACCAGCACTACACCTCATACAGTCTCATCAACACCGACCCCACTAGCAACCCCAGGGATTTGTGCAACCACTGATAATGTGTGCTCCTGGTATGATTGGTTAAAAGTAGGAGAGAAATGGGCTACAAACCCTATATGGGGGAGCAGTATGTTGAAATAGCTGGAAAATGGATCATGAAAGTGGAGAAGACTATGATTCAAATTAAAATTCCCGAAGACTTAAAGGTAAATTGTGCCACACAGTTACTATTTGATCGAGCCATGACATGGTGGGAAACCGTCCAATTAAGACGTGCTACAGAAGCATTGACCTGGATTGACTTCAAATTCAAATTTGAAAATCAATTCTACTCCAGGTATCATCGCAAGGTGAAGGAACAAGAATTTCTGGCATTGAAACAAGGAGAGATGTCGGTGCTGGAGAATGAAAGGCGATTTCATGACCTCTCATTATTTGCCCTACATTATGTCCTAACCAAAAAGCATATGATAAAAAAATTGAAGGATGGTTTCCGCCAGGAGTTGAGGTAAGGATTCATTGCCTTACAATTCAAAATAGTGAGGGAGTTAATTGAAGCATCACAAGCATTGTGTAACAACTCCAATTTTCTACATCCTTTTTTGCGACGCATTGAAAATTTTAAGTGTAATTTTTTTATATTATTATTATTATTATTTCTGCCATAATTTCTACAGGGTCTCCCTTTAACCAGAGTGGTACCAAGTTATCGACAATCACAACATGCCTTTTCGGCACAACACACCAGTGTCATTCAATTATCATAAGTCTCATTGACTTCCATCAACTATTAAACATCCATAATAGAGAATAATCAAGACAATTAATATCATCAAGTTTTATAAAGACGTGCGATAGAATCTTTGCAAACATCTCGAGTTTAATAATAGAGATAAGATCAAAGAATAAAGTTTTAATAATGTAGACAAAATATTAAATTTTTACAATGACATATAATTTTACTCTTGATTTGTGTAATTACAAGTGTATCCATTACATTGGAAGTATGTAAGTGTCTAATGAATGGGATTTTAAATTGATTAGTTTCCTGGTTCGGAAACTAATGGCGCCAACGTGTTTGATGACTGAGATTTAAAATTGATCAGTTTCTAGTTTGGCAACTAATGGCGTCAGTGTGTTCGATGATCGGGAATGTAAAGAATTAGTCATCATTTAAAGACTTGTAATATCAGTTGTTGGATGACTAGAAATCAATTAAATTATGGCACTTAGTGATAATAGTTTAGCCTATAATTAATAAATAATGCAATTGTGTGTGTGTGTGTGTGTGTGTGTGTGTGATGATCCATTAAATAAGTTGTTTATATTTTGTGTAACATCAAGTGCATCTCAGCCTCACATGGAGTTGTAGATGTCCGTCACTCATATTTTATTGAGTTTTCAAAATGATATCTCGGATATATTAGGATTTTATGTAATATTTAGAAGAACACTTTTAATATCCGTTTAACGAGGCATAAGGTGCCTACTAATATACGCTAGGTACTCATATCCAGTCTAATAATATCATGACTAACTTGGTACATAACAATGCATGCAGAGTACTCATTCCCCTTCAACATTATCATAACTAACTAATCTATACCAATGTATGCAAGATATTCATGTTTATTTAAACATTATCATAACTAATTGATCCATACCAATATTATCATAGCAATACAACAACAAATTCTAAAATTTATCAATAAGTTTACACAAATTGAAAATACAAGGTGTGAGGAACCTACCTATTTCCTCAACCGACCGAGTCCTTTCAACTACTGACGATCCTACTCCAAGCATCTCTCCCGTTTGGGAATCAAGAGATACAATTAGTAACCTTTTATAATTTTATCACAATGTGCATTCTCATACTATTGAAATTTAATTCACATAAATTCATTCCCATGTATTAATTTTATTTTCCGATTATTTTCCTTTAACTACCTCGTTACACTTCCTAGACCAGTTTTCATTCGAAAGCACTATTTACCATTTTATTCGTAAGTAAAGTTATAGACTTCGATTTTAAGCATGACTTAACTCTTTGAAAGGTAAGACATGGGTCTGCAAATCTACTGAAGGATAGAAAGCCCAGTTCTGCCCTTAACACACTTGAAATTATCCATTATAGTACTCAACACATTCTATCCAATACGAGACAATTCGACCATTCTTCCATTTTCAATCCATATCTGGAGTTCTATAACTCCAAATTAAGCGAGATTAGTTTTGTTTGAAAGATAACATCCATACCTACAACCTTTGTGAGCAACCAATCTTAAATTTTTATCATTTTGGTGCCCTAACCTCAACTGGAAGTTGGGTGACCGAACTGTTCAGTCCCAATACATGGATTAGACAACCAATATCTCACTTTTCCTACTATCATCTTGTTTTTACATTAATATCCTAAGGTTTATATATATCATCATCACTTATTCATGTTTTTACTACCAATTTAGCCTATACAAACTTCTCTAGAATCCATATTTGTCACAAGGTTCTTTTTATAGGTTGCTTGCCCCCACCTCTCATTCCCCCTATAATTTAATCCTCACTTTTTCATTAAATCCTCCACTTAACACCTACATATGTATGTCATGCCTACACAATTTATCAACCTTATCTTCTTTACCAATAATCTGGTCGAACATGCCTAAGGAAAGACACCAAGGATTTTATTCGATTTAAATCATAATTAGCTTGCTTTTCATGGTTACACACAAATCAAGCCGCCACACTTTCCATTTATTTCATTCTTGCTAACTTAATTTAAACAAAAGTTTCAGCAAGGTTAAAGTTTCTCCTAACTCAATTAGAACTAATCAAATCCAAATGGTGAAGTTAACCATCATTATGTCATGTGACACATATCTGAATATCAGAGCATGTTAATGGATAGATCTCCCTAGATCGAAACAAAACCAAATTGACCTGAAAATTGATAGTATACTGTTCACCAATGAACAATTTCTCATCGGAGTCTCTAATTCTGATCTCAACTGTTCAGAATGAAGAGCTCATCAATATGACCAACATATCCTAAATTGATTAGGATCCAACTGTGGATGAAGGAGAAAATCGTCAGCGATCGTGACTAACCTGCATGGAGTTTTTTTCTTGAAATCTCTCAATGAATTGAGCCTTAAGACCCCAACACTCAGATGTCCTCTCGGTGGTGAGGAACATAATATGTAAATCTCGAGAAAATCAAGGCTAGATTAAATTAAAGAAAATAAACTAAACTAAAAAGAAGTGGGGGAAAAACGAATACACTTAAAGAAAATAGGGCCTAAATGCAAATAAGAATAATTATAGAGCATAAATACTCATCTTCTCACCAAAAACAAATCTGCACCTATCGTGAAGAAAGAAAAAAAGGGAGTTTTTGTATCAATTTTTACAAATCAAGAGAGAAACGCCAATATTTCAAGAACCCATCTAAGATTAAGGGTTATAGGTACAATAAACATTGGTGGGCAAGGGATCAACAAGAAAAATTGAACAAGAAGAGAAGAGGGGAGGGTCGACTGTCATTAGAAAGAAAAGGAGGGATCGAAACCTTGATTCGTACCGGGTAAGGTATTCTAAACATGGTCTTATGAGTCATTTTAAAGTCGATTATGAATTGATGCCTGGATGTTAAATTATAGATTTGAGTTCTATAACTCTAGATATAGTTAAAAATCTAAGGAGAGGTCAGACAGTAACAATTCAAAAAACGAGACAGTAACAGTTGGACAGTAACACTCCAAATGTTTGTTGATGAGCAATTTTGACTGTCTTAGAGGCAGAACTGGGTTCTCCTTCTTCAAAGAACTTGTAGCCTCATGTCTTAGCTTTCCAACGAGACTAATCTCGTTTGAATCGGAGTTCTATAACTCTAGATATAGTTAAAAATATGAGGAGAGGTTAGACAGTAACAGTTAAAAAACGAGACAATAACAGTTCAAATGTTTGTTGATGAGCAATTTTGACTGTCTTTGAGGCAGAACTGGGTTCTCCTTCCATTAAAAAACTTGTAGCCTCATGTCTTAGCTTTCCAAGGAGACTAATCTCGCTTGAATCGGAGTTCTATAACTTCAGATATAGTTAAAAATCTGAGAAGAGGTCAGATAGTAACAGTTCAAAAACGAGACAGTAACAGTTGGATAGTAACAATCCAAATGTTTGTTGATGAGCAATTTTGACTGTCTTAGAGGCAAAACTGGGTTCTCTTTCCTTCAGAGAACTTGTAGCCTCATGTCTTAGCTTTCCAACGAGACCAATCTCGCTTGAAACAAAGTTCTATAACTCTAGATATAGTTAAAAATCTAAGAAGAGGTCGGACAGTAACAGTTCAATGTCTAGACAGTGACAGTTCGAGATTTAAACAAAAACAGTTCAAATATAAAGAAAGGAATGATAATTGTGGTTGGACAAAGAACGACAATATTAATGGGTGAAATGAGAAAAACATAAAATATTAAGAAATGACTAAAGGAAAGATTTATTGGTTGTTGATATGGTTATTTTAAAACATATCCTTGAGTGAGGAAAATTTATGAGATGAACCTGTGATTTGCAGGAGGGACCACAGGCGTGGTGTAACAGCAGCAACAGGGGAGCACGAGTAGAGCTTCTATTGTAGGTAGGTGAATCGCACCTATACCTTCTAGTTAAATTCCATGATTTAATATATATTACCGATGTGAAATGTGAATTACTAAATGTATGTGTATTCAAGGGGAAAGGTTGTTGTGTGAATTGCCAAGTGATGAAATTATCACTGAGAAAGGAAATATAAGAAGTGTGATTTGAGGCGTAAACTAGCATACATTTAGTGTATGTTAAGATCCCGGGTAAGGGGATAACCATGTTTGGACTAACATACATTTAGTGTATGTTAGGATTCCAGATAAGGGGATCAAGCATGTATTCACTAGAATACATTTAGTGTATGTTAGGATTCCAGTTAAGGGGATCAAGCATGTATTCCCTAGAATACATTTAATGTATGTTAGGATTCCGTGTAAGGGGATCACCATGTTTTGGCTAGCATATATTTAGTGTATGTTAGGATCCCAGGTAAGGGGATCACCTTGCATCGACTCCTACGGGGTGATGATGATGATACCAGTGAAATTGGAATCGGTAACGTGTTAAACAAAAATAATCATGTTTGATCTTATAAAATCTGGAATGGAGGTTAATAGTGAAGAGGGAACGATTATTAATAGTTGAATAAGGAAGAGATTCTAATGAAAACCAGAAGGGAGAAGTGAATAAAATATGAATGCATGTTACCCTGTTGAAATGGTTAGATATTCGTGTTGTTATATGTATTTTGTTGCAGGATCATCGCATGCACGCCAGGAGTAGATCCTAGCTTATGTTCCCTTCTTGTAATTTAGGTTCTAGGGAGTATACCCCTGTATTTTGTAAACATGAAAATGTTTGTATAACTTAATTTGTATAATTAATGTTTAAACTTGATTGAATGAACTTAACTATGTAGTTCATATAACCATATTTCATGTCTATGTATTTATATTTTTTTTATCCATCCATAATCATATATTTTGTTATATAATGTATATCATAAATATTGTGGTTGATAGGTGTGAGAATATTTATGGAATTGAAACCCAGGATGATTGGGTCGGGATTAAGTTATGAGATGCGAGTTATTAGAAGTGTAAACAGGTTACATGTCGATAACTTGGAACCTTCCGGTATAGGGGGGACTCCGTCGAAATTTCGGTAGATTTTAATACGAAAACCATGAATATATATATATTACTCTGTTTTTTCGGTTGACATGAGATTGTTGTTTTTTATCCCGGAATGGGGGATGTTACAGACTCGATAGACAAGCTTGCCAAGATCTACATAAACGAGGTGGTACGACTCCATGGGATTCCAGTGTCCATTGTATCGAATCGAGATCCCATGTTCACCTCTCGACTTTGGCCGAGCATACAACATGTCTTGGGGACAGCATGCCGTAATATGTCTTGGAAGACCTATTACGGGCATGTGTGCTAGAATTTGGAGGAAACTGGGAGGAACACATAGCATTGGTGAAGTTCATGTATAACAATAGTCACTAAGCCATAATAGGGATGGCCCCGTATAAAGCCTTGTATGGTAGGAGGTGCAGGACTCATTTATGTTGGGAAGAAGTTGGGGACCGGAAGTTGTATGGCGCGAAGTTGGTTCAAGTCACCTCGGAGAATGTGAGAACCATCAGGGATCGCATCAAAGCCGCACAGGATAGACAGGAAGTCAAGGAAGACTTAATGCTTGAATTGAGGCCTATAAGGATACTAGATCGGGAAGTGAAGGAGCTACGAAACAAAAAGATCCCCATCATCAAAATCTTATGGCGAAATGCTCAAATAGAATAGGAAACTTGGGAAAGGGATCTGAAATGAGGAAAAAGTACCCCAATTTATTTGAGCTACCAGGTATGGATTATGAAACCTATTAAATTTCAAGGATGAAATTCATGTTAAGGGAGGGAGAACACCAAAAAAAAAAATGAAAAATTAAAGTCCAAACAACTCCACCATCACTACCGATTTCTGGATCGGCAACGATGCAGTTTTTATGGTTGATTTTTTAATCAGTGGCAACATGATTTTTGCTGCTGATTTTTGAATTGGCACCTAACAGTTTTCGCTGCCGACTTCTGAATGGGCAGCGATGTAATTTTCGTTGCCGAATTCTAAATCGACAGCAACTCAGTCTAATTGAAAGTTTAGGAAACAATCAGGCTGCCTTAAGGAGCTAAGAGGGAGGGGTAAAACCGGTTTTAGACATACCAAAACATGGACAAGAACACATCTAAACCAACCCCAGACACCCCACCTCATTTAATGTGAAGTATAAATACAAGAAGAGAGAGAAGGTGACCTTTCCTCTTCCCAAAGTCTGCCAGTAGCAGCTGCATGTCCATCTGCATGCTTCTATTCTTTTCCTCCTTCCGAAGTTGTATTGTCTGCAGTGAATTTGTAATTCGCTGTCGAAATTGAGTTGTTTACATCGAATTAGCATTAACTCCTGAATTGTGTGTTCTGTAGTGAATCCGAAGTTGTATTGTCTGCATTGAATTTGAAATTCGCTGGTGAAATTGAGTTGCTGCAGTGAATTAGTATTCACTGCTAAATTGTGTGTCCTGCAGCGAATTTGTAATTCGCTGCTGAAATTGTGTTGTTTGCAGCGAATTTGCATTTGCTACCAAATTATGTGTTCTGTAGTGAATTTGTAATTCGTTACTGAAATTGAGTTGTTTGCAGCGAATTTGCATTCGCTACCGAAGTTGTGTTGTTTGCAGCGAAATTGTGACTCGCTGCTGAAGTTGTATTGTCTGCAGCGAATTTATGATTCGCTGCCGAAAGTGTGTGTTCTGTAGCAAATTTGTGATTCACTGCCGAAATTGAGTTGTTTGCAACAAATTAGTATTCACTGCGGAATTGTGTG
>Ga0307510_10002407_pt1 | contig 21211 bp, 26 predicted proteins | sample 12_EM_MG_FD_207224 | JGI IMG/M metagenome (GOLD analysis project Ga0307510, IMG submission 207224) | Populus trichocarpa ectomycorrhiza microbial communities from riparian zone in the Pacific Northwest, United States - 12_EM | ecosystem: Host-associated > Plants > Roots > Unclassified | place... | reverse complement strand
CTAAATCCTTGAGCAACCGTGACTAGCCTGGCCCGGCCCTTGTAGCGGACAATCCTACCGCTGGCAGTCGCGTCCTTCTTGGCCTTGAAGACCCACTTGGACCTTATGACGTTGGCTCCCGGCGGCGCCTCCTCGAGCTCCCAAGTGCCAGCAGTTTCTAGCGTTGCCACCTCCTCTTCTATCGCCTTCTCCCATAGCGGCCAGTCCGGCTAGCGCTTGGCCTCAGCGAGCGTGCAAGGCTACAAGGCTTCGGCATCAGCAGTGTCGGCAGCAAACGCATGCTCAAGGCCTATGAAGTCCTCAAGCATCTCAGGTATGCCGTCTGCAACTGACCATGCTCCCCCTGCCTCCTCTGGCTCTTCTGCAAACGCGCCTGGCAACTTCAAGCCGACTCCCTCACCGGACTGCAAGTCGCACACAAGTCGCGAGGCCTTCCGGGTACGTGTGGAGCGCCTCGGCGGTGGTAGCTGACTGGGTGCCGGCGCAGGTGGACTATTGGATGCTGATGGAGAAGATGCGGACGCCAAAGGTGTCAGTGGAGAAGCGGGCGAGGGCGGCGAAGGCGGCCCGGGTGGTGAAGTTGGGGATGTTCGGGGTCGACAGGTTGTTCGGTTCTCAAAGGTATGACTGTTTCCTCCCCCTCGAACTGAGCTGACGTCCCGAAATAGACGTTGCGCTCGACGGATACGGTGCCCGGACCTGACCAAAGAACGCGGTGGATCTTAGCGTCGACGTCAAAGCCGAGCCATCGCGCCTCGCGCGCACGCACATCCAGCTTCGAGCGATCGGGGTCATGTACCCAAACGCGGCAGCCCCAAACACGGAGGCCAGACAAGTCCGGCGGTCGTCCGTCCAGCGCCCGGAAGGGCGTTTTGCCGTCCAGCGCCCGCGTTCCGGTGTGGTTCTTCAACCAGACCGCATGGCGCAGCGCCTCGCCCCAGATTGACTTGGGCAGGCCGCTCCCATGCGCAAAGGCGCGGATCCGCTCGAGAAGCGTGCGGTTGAGACGCTCGGCGACGCCGTTGAGCCGCGGGGTGTCGTGCACCGTTAGCTTGCGCGCTGTGCCAGCCGCTGCGAGGTGGGTGTTGAAGGCGTCGCTGAGGTACTCGCCTCCGCGGTCGAAACGCAAGACTTTGATGACCGAGCAGTGCCCTTGAGTGAGTGACCACGCCTCAAACGACATATAGGCCGCTAATGCCTCGTCCTTCGTGCGCATCAGGTAGAAAGTGGTAAAGCGTGTGGCATCGTCTGTGAAGGTGACGAAGTACCTGCGCCCCTTGCGCGTGGCGACGGACGCGGGGCCCCAGACATCGGTGTGAATCTCATCACCGAAAGTCTGTACTGGCGGACCGATGCGTGTCTTTGGGTCGGGCAAACGAGTTGTGCGCGCGAATATGCAGGCGTCGCAATCGCGCTCCTCGGACGACGGGCCGAGGTCGATCCCGCGATATGCCCATGCGGCGATGCAGCTCCATGACGGAGAGGAGCTCGGTTGCGTCGGCAGACTCAGGTGAGTGCTTGACTTTATACAGACGGCGCGGCGTGCGAGGGATCTGGCCCACTCGCTCCCGCTTAGGAGACACGAGGCCAAGGCGTCCCGCTCCAATGTTAGCGTGGTAGCCCTCCTGGTCAAGCGCTCCTAGGGACACGAGAGTGTAGGCAACGGACGGGGGGTGCCAGTGCAGGGCATCGCGCAACGCGAGTTCAGACTCGGTGCCCAGGTTTGGCACCCGGATAGTCAAGGTTCCGGTACCAACGGCCGGGAAGCGCTGCTGGTTTGTAGTGTTCAGGTAGACGGGTGGTGATAAAGGTAAGTATGATATAAAATCAGGCTTGTAAGGACTGATGTGCCGCGATGTCTCTCTGACACCTTGCTTGTGCCTAAATTTATCGTGGATTATTTTTCGTTGACGGTCGACAAGTCCACGTTTATTATCCGTTAGGGTTTTTAGTTTTTAGCTATTGGTTCCCCTTGCCACGTTGACTCGCTCTTTTGGAGGGTGTCCTCCTGCACTATGGTTGTATATCCGTCGATATTTCAGTGATGAGCCTATTCGTTGTTAAGAGCAAGACAAAGTATTTTGTGCAGTTATCGATAAGATATCAAAAAAATACTTATCTGGTAAGGGTTTATTAGATTACGTTTATGTTTAACATCCTCAGTTTCTCACTCTCTTGAATGTCACCTGCACCTGCATCCCACAGCATTCTTCTGCTGCACGATTAGTAGAGTCACTCGTCCACGATCACGCCTTGCGTGATGTGAAATGATTACCAGCCATCGATAAAGCCCGGCTGAATGCTTCGCCTTTCCTAGTTCTGAGCCCCTCTTCGCATCCCATGGCGCTGTTCGAGTCCATTCTCCGTCTGTTTTCCTGGCGCACGACACCGGGACAGTACCCCCCCAGGCTGCTCCCCGAAATCAAAGTCAGTCCTCTACCGGAGGACATCTTCCTTGCCACGATAAAGGCTCTCGTTGTCCCCGCTGCCACCCTGTCGCTTCCCCAGTGGGGCACCCTCGGTTTACTTATCCTATTAACGAATACGTCTCCCGCCCTGCGCAAGGCTACGCTGAAGCTCTATGGCTACCTATCACTTATCATTGGGGCTGAGATCGCTATGATCAATGCCTATGTTCTGGTGGGTACACTCTTGATTCCACTCGTGCCCGCTAATTCTTTTCACATAGGTTTGCTCATACATCTCCCCATCGACTACACTCCGACCTGTGACTGTGATCACATTGAACGTCTTGAACAGCCTCGTCCCTGTCTTCACAGATTCTCTCGTTCTAATCCGCCTTATCAAGGAAAAGGTGTCCCACTCGGACTCAATGGTTAACATTGTCTCTACGATGGGTACACCAATACTTCTCAAGTTCATGCGTCTTGTCAACGCAGTGATGTCCATACAAGCGAACACTGAGTTCATAGTCATTTCGCTTACCGTCGAGAAAGGCGACGTCACTCCCAACGCCAACATCCTAGAGACAATACGAACTTGGAACGTCTACATGTCGTCCGGTCTTCATCTTGTCGACAACCTGTTAGCATTCTGCACCATACGTATCGCATACTTTCGTTGATGTCGCTTGCTTGCAGGTACTCCTTTGGTGTACATTGGATGCATATAATCAAGATGCGGAAGCTCACCGCCTCAGCATGTCCGTTCACGACTTTCTCACTCACCCAAGAACTATACTTATATCTCTAGCAGCCCCACTCTCCGCGATGAATTTCTCCAGCCTCATTGTGTCCTTCGGTTCACAATATATCCTCTCAATAGTTCTCAACGCGGCGCAGCTCGCCGTGACGTCCTACGTTCCGTCGTCCGCGGGCAACACCACGATGCTCATCGACTCGACCAAAGTCATGATCAACATCGTAAGCGCGAGCGTGGCGATGCTACGTAAGAACATCGCCGACCCGACGACGTCGGATGCACTTCTTAGGAAGGCAGAAAGCGTGACGCGCGACGTGCTCAAGATCCCAATGCCGCCGGTGGCGATCCCTGATCCGAGTGGTGTCGCTACGCCCGGCGGCAAGCTGACCTCGCCGGTGGACCCTGCGTCTGGGGGCTTGACGGATAGTGTGCCAGGGGGTTGGGGGTTCACGTCCCAATCTGAATACTCATGATGATCTCCCTTGTCGCATGACTCATCTTGAATGCTAGCCGATCGCCCACACAGCGGAGACTGTGCTTCGGCGTTTTATGATCTGTGATTTTGTCGTGTGCAGACTGGAGGAATGGTCGATCCAACTCTGGTTTTTGCATCATTTGATCCAGGAACCATCAGGTGTGTCATACGGTATCATATACGTGGACATATTTGGTATTTGGTGAAATGCAAATGCTTGATTGGGTGAGTGATCCGGGCTCTTTTAGAGCCCTGTAAGCATCATGGTATCCTTGTATACGACAAAAGTCCTGGCATCATTCCGAATATGCGCCAAGACAATTTAGAGCCTGAGGCCCTCTGTGACTGAGGCAACGTCGCGTCGCACCATGACAGATACAGATGACAACGCACTGGCAATAGGGCTGAATGGGTCATTCAGCATGACAGTGTTATTACCGGAAACTTGAAGGTGCCTTGTCACCCTAGGCACTTGTTTCGCTTGTTGAACTATTAAAATAAATTGATCGCATCATTTCTGATCTTGAGCTAATCTTCAGCGTCCTGGCCACGTACGGTACTGTCCTATGTGTTATTTGTGAATCCCGCCGGGTATCATGGTATACCTTGATTCAGGCCTCGGAAATGGAGCAGGCTGTCAGAGAACACTCAGAGAACTCGAAGAAAGAAGAGCTTTGTTGTATGCATCACGTAGACTGCGCGATCAGCGAATCTGTGTCGCCCAAGCTTGGCGAGCTCACAGATTGATGTTCGCTGGAAACTGATCAAACTCAGCTCGGCCTTTACGGCCCGGGTCTGTAGCGGCTATACACGACGGGCAGGAATGGATAAGTCATGTCTGCTTATGGTCCTATTAACGTCTAATATGCCAACCTCTCCTTACAAGTCGCCTTATTTTAAATCAGAATACTTGAATAATTAAAAATTAGAGGGAGGTCGGAAAACCCCTTTAGGCTCAATGGTTTTTCCCCAATTAAATGGTTTTTCCAAGCCTGTGAGGGCTGTGACCTGCAGTTTATTTTAAAATATTTTATGATATAACCAGTGTTCCTCTCAGTGGCCATTTAATTTCTAATTGTTCGAGTATTCTTATTTAAAATATTGTGACATATAAGGAGAGGTCAACTTATGGGACATTAATTGGACCATAAGCTGACATGACTTATCCATTCCTGCCTGCCGTGGTACCGGAAGCGTAAAGCCGTTCAGCGGTGGCACCATCCACCCAACCTTCGCCTTCCACAGCCACAGCAGCGGCTGCGCAGCAGTACATTAGCAAACTTAGCAAACTTATAACCACCCATAACCACTTATTTTCTACTTATGCCCAGGATTTGGCCGAGACCGATAAAGTGAGGAATAAGTTGCGATAAGTGGGTCATAAACCCCGTCACGGTAGGGTTTTCTCGATACCACTGACAACCACTGCCGGCACTAGCCCTTCTACCAAAACCATTCCACTCACTGTATCTAATCATTTCCATCTGGGGCAGATCGAATGTCAAGGGGGACTTCGTGTATCTCTCCACAGTAACAGTCTTTCTCGTTCTTCGTCAACGTGATGAATTTGTTCATAGGGTCCGGGCGCCCCGACATGCACGGTTTGGCGACAGTGATGTGATCAGGGTCTTCGGAATCCAATCTCATGTCCAGGACAACATTACTCACTAGATCACACTGCCCATACATGTTTCATAGCATTTAGAACCCGCTGGAGTCTGTCAGTGACCGCCGGCTCGGCATGTTAATCACGGTGGTGTGCAATGCCTACAGCATGTCTCCAAGACTTGAAGACCCCGATAAGGAAAAGAGTCGCGTCTGGCTACAATGATACCCCGACCTTTCTGATTCGGTATAGTCACGGAATGATGACTGACGCCGAGGAAGTGAGTCCATGAGGGGCGGGTGGTTATTGACAAGATCTTCGCACAGGTCCAATTTGAAGGAGACTCGGAGTCTACGGCTCACAGGTACTACAGTAATACTGGCTCGTCCGTGGCGAAAGCGACTTTAGCTCTCTTCCCGAACTGGGGATGGTCCAAGTCGTGGTCCCGAATTAGGTCGCGACAAAAGTGACCGTTCCTGGTACTCGCCTGCACAGAATGTTACATGTCGTCTCGGAATGTATGAGGACCATGGCCGAGAGGGAGCTTCCGCTCGTCCTCTCCCCCATCCCCTACTATCTTGGTGACCTTGACCTCCCCATCTAACCAACTTGAGCGATCTCAGTGCGGATTTCCGTCCGTTGCGTAGTCAATCATGATAATCCCCAAGCTCCCAATTAACATCCCCAAGCTGCCATCACTTCCCGAGATTGAGCTTAGCCCCATTCCAGAGCTGATTTTTCTCAGTACAGTCAAGGGCGCCATCTCTTTCGTGTTCAACCTTTCCTTGCTGGACTTGTCTCTCATTCTCATAATCATCTTACTGATAAATGCCAATCCACCAGTAAGACAGAAGGCCGCCGTTGCCCTGAGCCTTCTCCTTCTCATATTCGGCTTGGAAATATCTTGTATTAATGTTTACGCACTGGTACGTCGCCTCGCTACTTAGACGAGAAAATGTTGACGAAAGACCATTAAAGTTGTGTTCCTGGCTTTCCCCTTCGACTACTCTCGAGCCGCTTACGGTCGTTTCCTTGAGCATAATCAACGGCGTGATGCCAATTCTAACCGACACCATCCTGCTGGCACACATCGTCATCGAAAGACTCGAACACTCAAATTCGCGCCTTCGTCTCGCGATGGCCATGGCCGCGCCCGTCTTTCTCAAGTTCGGTCGATTGGCGAATGCCGCGATCTATATCGCTGCGTGCGCTGAATTCGTGCTGAGCTCTATGATATTCGGAGACGGCGTTCTGGATATGGATTTCTTGAACACTGCGCAGGCGCGGAGCATGGAGATCTCCAGCGTCCTCCACATGGTCGATAACTCGTCAGCCTGAGCCAGCATCAGGGCGAATTTCTCAACGATCTGACGCGACGAGTCTCAGGTACCACCTCATCCTGTACTACATGAACGCATTCGAACAGCGGCGCAAAGCCATGAAAGGTCTCGCCCTATGTGCGTCTTCCTTTCCCCAACCTCCCTCTTTCACCGACCGGACGGAAAACGTATGCGTCCGTTCTCACGTCTGTTCTGATCGGCGAACACCCACAGCCGCGACGTCGACGACGCCCACGGGGCTCCTCGCGCTCCTCCTCGCATCGGGCGGCAACTTCCTGCTACCGATCCTCCTCAGCGCTGCACAGCTCGCCGCGTCACGCCGCTGGCCAGATTCAGACATCCCACAAGACATCGAGCGCGTCAAGGTCGTGGTAAACATCGCGGGCGCGGCCACGACGTCCCTCGTCGCGGCGCTGAAACGCTGGCGCATGGCGCGTCTCGCAGCCGCTGCAGCTGCAGCCGAGGTGCTCGCGTTGGCGGAGGCGGCGTTGCCGACCGAGATGACAGCGTTGTTGCCCGGTCATGCCCGATCGCGTGCTTTGAAGACGAAGACGTCGAGGCGAGCGGGCGAAAAGAGACATGTGAGATTTGACGCGGAGCTGATTGAGATCAACATGAAGGAAGATCAGGCGCAGATGGCTATTTTACTTCCGGTTCCATAGGTTTTTCCCTTCTTATGGTCCCATCGTGTGTGGATGTACTGTACTGTACACAACTGCAGGCAGAAATATGTCAAAGTCGAGCTTTTGTGAAGCTCAGATAATGGATCCCCGTGCTCAATTGCCCTCTATATTGGAGTTCATCTACTCCTCACTATCGTCCACGCGAATGTGACTGAGGTGAGGTCTGAGGCCTCTGAGGTACTGAAAAGCTCTCGGACGACTTCGCGGAATGACGACGTTACTTGGTAGTTTCTGTTTCGGGCGTGTCCTGCATCGCAATAGAAAATACCCAATTCATATCTCTATTCCCGGCAACGCTCAGTACAATATTTCAACCTCTGAGAAAGCCATCAACACTGCAATATTACAATCAAAGAGGCAATGCACAAAGCTCCTATGTGAGCTTAAAATTCATCACGTATCGCGCGATATGGAGTGATATCCCTTAAGTGTCCATTTTTGAGATTGATCCGGTTTAGATTCGAAATAGAGTACAGATGGAAAGGTAACTATTAAGATGGGATGTACTATTGTTTGTATGATGGACCCAAAGTAACGAACGGTAGGACGACGGTGTTCCAAGCGAGCGAAAAAAGAAAAATAATCCGTGAAACTGTCATGAGATGTCCGTAAGCTGAGATTAGTTAGGAGCTCGTTGAGTTGACAAAGGCATTGTAAGTAGGGCAGAGGTTCCTCCAAGCGTCTAAAACGTATTTAGGATTATGTGAGTCATTGTGCATTCAAATACCAAAGTTAGCAAACGCACCAGTCACAAAGTCAACCTCCGGCACATCAGGAACGTCCTCAGCAAAGACGACGGCGAAGCCACTAAGGGGAGGTAAGATTAGGTCAGCACGATCGAAATGATTGATTGAAAAGGATCGGATCAAATGAAACACGTACGCGCCCAAGTGCCAGTCGATGTGGCAGTGGAAGAACCAGGGACCGGGGTTGTCGGTGAAGAACCGGATCGTGACATTGTCGCCCATGTTACCGATGCTCACGACGTCACGGATGATGGGGTCTACAAAGTTGTACGACGAATTTCCAGCGCTGCGGACGACGGAGAAGGCATGTCCATGCAGGTGAACGGGATGCTATCGAAGGAAAGTGAAAAGGGGAGAAAGTGGGCGTTTAATGCATGTCTAAACGAGGATTGGAATCGGGCACAGATAACTCACAGGTCCACCAACGGCACCACCAGGAATGGTCAGTTCGACGGTCTTGTTTGGCTCGAGGCTGTAGATGCTGCCTGAGGGAAGTAGCTCCGACGCATTCTTCGCACCGCTCAGGATCTGGAGCAACACAGGAACATTAGGGGGCACAAAGGGGACGCCGTTAACTAGGAAAGCCGTGCGGGCATCATTCTGACGTTTCACGTGAGGTTTACGGTTATGGTAACGGAAAAACCGGTGCTCACAAGTACGACATCCAAATTGATGTTGATATCAGCTTGGCCGGGGGCAGGGGTGCCGGGCTGAATAACAAGACTTCAGACCTCGAAGAGAAACGAAGATGGTCGTGTGTAATCTTACCACGGGAATGGGATTCAGGGGCTAGACATGACAATATCGTCTCGTCAATAGAGGAATCAGAAAGACATAAAGAACGCATCTTACGTGGAGATTGGTTTCAACAAGTGGCAGCTGGCTCACAGGGATGTTCACCGTAGGATCCGCCGTCGGATTTGCGTCAGGGGCCCCTTCATAGCGAAGAACAGCCAAATTGTTGACGTCGCTGAAATTGAAAGTCCGAATCGAATTTTGTGGGAGAGCGCGGATCCCTATGCACCGTTTAAGTAGGAGCATGAAAGGACGGACCGAAGCACATACAGTAATTGTCGACTGGCTGGTCTGCATTGAGCTACAAACAAAGTCAGGGCGCGTCATCCTATACAAAGGGGAAAGATAGTCTCACAACTAGGGAGTAACGTTGACCTAGTTGGGGGTTTAATTGAAGAATGGGGAAATAAGATATGAGCGGAGCGTACCAGCAAAGATTTCAAGAGAATCAATGAGTAGGGGCTGAGCGTTAGTACCCTCGACTTCGATGACGGTGAATTGATGGCCATCAATAGAGAAAATGAAACTGGGATCGCAAGAGATGGAGACAAGGCGGAAGCGGTAGCTGTTTTGAGAGCGGATGAGAAGCCTAAACGCAAAAGACCTGACCTGGCACTGACCGTACACCTTGTTGAACGTTCACAATGGCAAGAGGGACGTCGGGGCCGCCAGGATAGCGACCCTTGCCGTTGATCAAGGTCGAGTTGAAAGCGCTGCCGAGGTCATCAACATCAAAGGTGCATCAAAAAAAAATTTGGCATGGAAGCTCACGGGACCGCAGGTGGAGTAGTAGAAAGGTAATGGTACCAATCTGCCAATGTGATGACGGTATCATCTCAAGGAATGTGTCAGCTGAAGAATCAGTTGTGCTGAGAAGAACCCCCTCACCATCATCAACATCATACAAGGCTTGATGAGGGTCCTCCGGATCATATATAATCAAAGCACCACGCAAGCCATCACAGTACTGATTTCTGAAATGACTGTGATACCAAAAGGTACCCTGGAATAACGTCGAATGTGAATCAGTCAAGGATGCCGCGACGTAAGCCATAAATAGATTACCGCTTGGTCCAACGCATTGAATTGGTACAGGAAACTCTCATCCGGTACGAGGGGACACTGGGTAATATCTGCAGGGCCGTCAACGTAATTTGTACGCTTTTGCAGGATCCCGTGCCAATGCTACAAGGGAGTAATTACGTTCAATTTTTTCTTGGCATCAGTCAGCAAGGGAAGCTCTTACGATAGACGTGGGCAAGTCCATGGATGGGTCATTCAGCTTATCAACGACTTTGATGGAGAATTCGTCACCCTATGTCATATGTGGTCAGTACCAGGATCACAGAGTGTCCTTCCGGTGCACCCCACCTTTGTCGCAGCGATTATTGGACCAGGGAAAGTATCGCCAGCAAGGGTGACACTGTGGATGGTATCGTTGGATTAGATATAGTAATCCGACCACGATCACAGAGGACTCACGGGCGGGCAAACCCATCAGGCGCTATATTGTCGTTGACAATCTTGAGCTTGGAACCCGGACCGATGGAGGCAGAGACGCTCCCACAAGCAGCCGCAAGCAGCAAAGCAAGGGAGCGCAGTTTCGACATTGACATTTCGTGAACAGAACAAAAAGAAAAGGAAGAAAGGAAAAGGGGAGCGCAAAATGAAAAGGACCGAAGAGGACCGTGGGGTTTGGGACGGGGATCAGCTTGAACGCCCAGTTGTGAAGGCAGTTAGCTTTATACCACCGACATCGGGCAGTGGGGACTGTTTAATAATGCCATCCGCTGGGACCAGTGCATCAAGGAAGAACCCGGACAAACCAACACAGGTTGGATTTGGTTACCGAAACGGACGTGATGCGCCCGTCCTTGAGGCACACTTGACGCGTTCTGGAACGGGCAAGAAATGGGAGAGACCACCCGTTTTGGGAACTAAATTGATGTGTGGAGACACCCGGCCGAACGTGCGATGACATGTCGGTAGGGGGATTATGTGGCTGGGTAGAGGTTTGAAGCTTTGAAGGTTTGGAGACTTGGCGGGCGCTTCGGGCGATCGGTACCCATGAGAAGATGAAACACTTTGGCACCCAACAGTGGGACGTGAGATAATACCGCATACATTCACGTCACTGACGAGATTACTTTGCTGGTGCATCACATGGAAGCATGCAGCGGCATTTTGGGTTGCTCCAGGATGAGACACTGTGACATTGTAAGGGTGCAAAGAGGAAATCGCGGAAGAGCAGAAGAAAGGCAGTACAGATGTGATGTTGGTCGTTGGGTCCGCTGGTCTAAAAGCTCCGACTGCTGAGTCAGCAATGCCAATACGGGCCGTGGGCTGTGTCACACCCATTCCTACCAAGCCGGACATTACGACGCCATTTCGCACACCTTTCTCTGTCCTCGACCTTGCGCTTCGCTCCAGACTTCAAGGAAAATCGATTACGCTGTCGCTCATAACTAGCCAAGGTTTTGATGCCAGTAAGTAATATTACATACTGCCGTCAGTGTTGGCGCACAACTCGCAACAACACTGGCACCGGTGCTGTAGGGAGATACTCGGCCCTCGAACTTGCACTCAGTTTCAAATTGTCGCTACTATTCATCCATCCACAGAGCCACAATCACAATCATCGATCGTCATCACGCCCAGAAAAGGTAAAGTTTTAGGGTGAAGGGCGGACCCAACGGTACGTCCGACAAGGACGGAACAAAAGAGTGTGGGACGTAAATGATACCAGGACCCACTCCGGATTGATTTCAATCAGAGAGACATTTTAGTGGATGGTGGAGGGATAGGGACAGGGGGTACAGTGATTCAAATGACATGAGCCTACGTGCACGTATGCCATCGTGATCACTTGGCGCATTTGCGAACGCGAAAGCCACGTTGAGGCCTTTCAATCTCTTCGCTGATTCAGACCCGAGTCTGCATTTTTGCGTCGCTCGTACTGGAAACAGCATACGTGACCAGGGAGGAATTGAAAATGTCCAGCTGGTGCGATGCTGAATTGTGGCTGACTTGGCAGTGCCAGTGCCATGAATTACATCGTGGGGAAGAGTTGCGCTTTTTGGGAATCCCGAATGTATTCTTAGATCACGGTATTTTTAGGGTCAACTTGAATGACGCTGTCTGTCTCTCGCCCTTGGGCGAAAGGACCATGCCCAATCACTCTCCATAAAGCGATGTCAGCCACAGAACTCGGAAGAGGCAAAGATCGCCGTCACCAATGGAAACAACTGTTATACTATCGTCATCAGACCTGTTGCTTTCAGTATCGCACCGTGGTAACAAACCACTAAAGGGGGAAAATGAGGGGAATCCGCATGCAGAGCAAACACTAGAGCAACCATGGATACCCTGATCGCTGCGCTGAGAAGAGGAATCAGAGGCCAGCAGTGGGCAACGAAATGTGGCAGCTATTGAGCCCGAAGAGTTATCAACAAGTAACATAATCATACAACCATGCATCAATCAATCGCGACGCGTCAATTTCCACACGCCAGGTTTTACGGTAAAAGTACCAGCCAAACTAAAGGTGGTGTCCAACACACCCTTTATAATTTTACCTACGTCGGGTCCAATCGACTGGAAAGGAATCACAATGGAAGTCGTCACAGAATGAGGGAGAGTGAATCATGTCGTAGTCCGACAAAATACATTTTACACAACGATTCAGCGAGCCAGAAAGCACTCCACAAAAGGGTTCGTGAAACAGCGCATCAGAGGAAAACGAGTGACCAATCATTCATAGTGTCCAATAGCTATTATGAACGCATCGCGGTTTCCAAAAACAGCGATCGACTATCCGCTGATGTTGTAGTTATTGATGAAGGATGCATAATTGGGACATAGGTCCTCCCAAGCCGCTAGACGTACGTGTCTTAATGAGCTACGAAAAGCACGGCGAGACAACAACTCACGAGGAGGCGCATCCAGCGACGGCACATCAGGGACGTCCTCAGCAAAGACAATCGCGAAGCCACTACAGATCGCATTTCATCAGTCGGGCTATCGACGCACCACGAGAGGTATTACTGACGTATTCAAGTGCCAGTTGATGTGGCAATGGAAGAACCACGGTCCAGGATTGTCGGTGAAGAACCGGATTGTGACGTTATCCCCAGTGTTGCCAATACTCACGACATCTCGGACAACAGGGTCGACGAAGTTGTAGGACGAGCTACCCGCGCTGCGTACCACATGGAAATTATGCCCGTGCAGATGGACAGGGTGCTATTGATGGAAGCAATGGCTCTCAATTTGATTATATCCATAGTGAGGCTCGCGGACACTTACAGGCGAATCAGAGGCACCACCAGGAATGGTCAGCTCAACGCTCTTGTTCGCACAGAGTTCGTAGATGCTTCCTTTAGGAAGGAGATCTGACGCTTTCTGCGTACCACTAAGGATTTGGAGTAAAACAGGAACACTGGGGGGCTCGAAGGGAACGCCATTGACAGTAAAGAGACCGGGAGCAAAAACAGAACTAGTGTTCTAATTTCTGGTGAGAAAAGGGACAAGCGAGCTAATAAGGAACAGGACTTGCAAGGATAACGTCCAAGTTAATGTTGATATCAGCACCGCCGGGATAGGGCTTTCCAGGCTAAGTTGTATCGTGTCAGAGACCGTATTCACGAGAACCACAGAATGGTCCGTACCACAGGACAAGGCTCGAGGGGCTAGGTGGAAAGGACGTCAGTATCATAGACACTCGCTGCAACGTAACACTTACGTGGAGGTTGGTTTCCACAAGTGGCATCTGGCTTACGGGAATATTCACTGTCGGATCCACCGTCGGACATTCTTTGGGCGCCCCTTCGTAGTGGAGAATAGCGAGGTTGTTGTTGTTACTGAAATTCCGACCCGGGGGTAGAGAACGAATCCCTGTCCGCAGTTTATCAGACTACGAAAGCTCCAGAGGAATGATACACACAGTAATTATCAACAGGTTGGTCGGCATGGACCTAAAGAAAGGTGAGGAACGCACCCCCATATGAAGATAGGGAAAAAAAGGTCGACTTACAACAACCGAATAGCGTTGACCTATTTTGGCATCGGTGAGTACAGCACGAGATGCTATATGACACACGCGTACCGGCAAGGATCTCGAGCGAATCAATTACTAAAGGGTGAACATTAGTGCCCTCAACTTCGATCACGGTCATTTTGTGTCCATCAATGGAGAAGTTGAATCTAGGACGACAGGAGATAGAAACCAAGCGGAATCGGTAGCTAAATGTGACACGACACCTCAGAACTGACCAAACACGATCGACAACAACAATACTGACCGTTTTCCGTGCTTCACACCTACGACGGCAAGGGGAACATCAGAAGGGCTACCAGGATACCGGCCCTTTCCGTTAATCAAGGTTGCGTTGAAGGAACTACGAAAGTCATTACAGTCAACCTTCCGATGAAACCAGTAAAACTTACGAATCATTCGTGGCCTCCGTCGAGAGATAGTGATACCAATCCGCAAGGGTGATGACGGTGTCGTCTCGAGGGAAATCTCAGCAAAATCAATGAGTTCTCCTACATGTCTACCTTACCATTATCAAAGTCGTACAGATGCTTATGAGGATCATCTGGGTCGTGGATAACTATGACACCACGTAACCCATCACAATATTGGTTCTTGTAGTGACTGTGATACCAGAACGTGCCCTGAAATGGGTGATGAAGTGAGTGTGGGTATTCATGTCTTTCGGGGCGAACAAAGGAATGTACCACTTGATGCGGGACTGTAAAGTTGTACAAGAAGCATTCCTGTGGTACAATTGGACACTGGGTGACAAACGCAGGACCATCGGCGTAGTTGGTTCTCTCCTGGAAGAGGCCATGCCAATGCTACAGATAAAACATGTTGATTTTCTAGATCACATCTAAGAAAAAAGAGTTCTTACAATGGATGTCACCAAGTCCAGGGATTTGTCGGTGAGTTTGTCAATGACCTCGAGCTGGAAGTCGTCGCCCTGTCAAGTAGGACGGTCAGAAGGAAAGTAATAGGTACTGCGCCACGCAAATCCCACCTTGTTAGCCCTAATTATTGGACCAGGAAATGTACCGAGGGCGAGAGTGGAACTGGAATACGGTGCGTTCTCGATTAGATGGCGTTTCCAACAGCAGTCAGAGGACACTCACGAACGAGAGTATCCATCAGGAGCTATCTGTTTGTTTACTATGGGAATTTTAGCCCGGGGGCCGATTGAGACGGACAGCGCGCCAGAGAACGCCGCAAGGGGGAGGATAAAGCGGCAAAATCGAACCATCGAGAATAGATGATGAGGGAAGGACGTCAACTAGCCTGGGGTAGCCCTCGACAACATGTGAGGCAATTTATACGAGTTATGCAGCAGCGACTGTGGCGTTGATGCGGTCTACTCCTCGGAAATGTTAACCCCACATCACAAAAAAAAGCCTCAAATGCTGTCACTTACTATTCAATGCACAGACGTCCATCATCTCGATTTGGTGCCTCCTATAGTGCATTCGGGGTATGGAGGAAACCAGAGAGACCATCTCAAATGGGACATCGACATAGTTGTGCGACGAAAAACTGACCAAACGAAAAGCTGTAGTTTTGTGAGCATTGTTAGAATTGGTAATTCATGCCAATAAATGGTCGTAAGACACCCTAGGTTAGAACGACGGTCATGACCACACGCCCACATATCCAATGCTCGAGTCCCGTTCGCGTGTTCGCGTCGGTCCGCGGGAAGATACTACGAGGATCGCGCGCGAATGTATTGAGGCGTGTCTCGGTTTTACGTCCTTGCATCCCTCGAAGCCACGTTCCCCACCGCCTAAGGAAGCCACATAAAGGGAACGCTTACGGAGTCCTAGGTCGTTGAGGATAGAATTTATGTGGGTCCATAAATACGCGACGCGCACTATGGCCGCTGTGGTGGTGTTTGGCGAAGAAGTTCTCGGTTACAAGCAGCACTCAATATGCCGCTAGGTGGCTGATGGTCTGCAGGGTCCGACTGTGTACATGACGGATCAGACAGCACCTGCCATTTGGACACTACGAATATCCTACTCAGTCCTACTCAACCGTCACGAAAAAACGGATACAAAGTATACAGTATATTCTACCAATTCATATCCTTTTCAAATAAAACACGCTGCTGTGTGATGAAAAGCAAAAAACGTCGGTCTCACGCCCGCCTCAACGCCGTGTCGGAGTTTGATTTATACCTTTATCTTATCGTAATGGTGTTGAATTGAATTTGGCGCATTTCTAGGCCTTCCGTCAGCTTTCAATTGTACAAGCGTACAAGTAACGCTAGTCAGTACGGTACTTCTCGATGGGTGATGGTGACCATCAGTGTGCGGAGAGGCTCGCCACTCGCCGCTATTGGCACCGTTGAGTTGTTCGACAATGGACTGATCGGGGCCAATTGTCTGGAGCGTTCAGTTCGCGGCGTCTCAAGATCTCAAGCTCAAGGCCCGGGCACCCACTTTGGATTTACTTACGTTGGGATACAACTTGGACGTCTAGGAAAAAGGAGCACAATTGACCTCGTCGTAAAATGATACTCAAGGAAGATTATCGACGTTCGACAAGGTATATTATTAGACAACGGTTCAGAAAGTATTCTACTAAATGCGCTACGGGTAGACGGAGAGGTATTTCAATCATTTATTGTGTGTAAAAATTATTAGGAAAGCGTCCGCGAGTCCCCAAATGGGTGATCTACTATTCCGATTGCTTGATGTTATAGTGTTTGAGGAAAGATGCGTAACGGGACATAGAGCCTCCCAACCCGCTAGACGGAACAGTTCTTGGTGGGCCACGGAAAGCACTGGCTAGATAACAAACTCACGAGTAGTCACATCCCCCACGGGCGTACCAGGGACGTCCTCAGCAAAGACAACTGCGAAGCCACTGGGGGAGGATTTCATCGGTCAGAGTATCGACACAGCGAAAGGGAATTGCTGACGAATTCATGTGCCAGTCGATGTGACAATGGAAGAACCATGGCCCAGGATTATCGGTGAAGAACCGGATAGTAACTTCATCACCAGCGTTGCCAATACTCACGACATCTCGGACGACAGGATCGTTGAAGTTGTAGGACGAGTTACCAGCGCTGCGGACCACGTAGAAATTGTGCCCGTGCAGATGAACAGGGTGCTATCGATAAAAGCAACAACACTCAATGATGATATTTAAACAGTGATTCGGAAACACTTACAGGCCTACCAATGGTACCACCAGGAATGGTCGCTCAACGCTTTTCCCTGCACCGAGTTCATAGATGCTGCCTTTAGGAAGAAAGGTCGGACGCTTTCTGGGCACCGCTGAGGATCTGGAGTAAAACAGGAACACTTGGAGGGTCGAAGGGAACATCATTGACGGTGAAGAGACCGAGGGTGGCGTTCTAAATATATGAGAACAGGTGCCTGCGAAATAATAGGGAACGGAGTTACACGGCCAATGTTCAACTTAATGTTGATGTCAGCACCACCGGGATGGGGATTTCCAAGCTAAATTGTGGCGTCAGAGGTTGCACTCATGAGAACTACTAATAGGGATGATCCTTACCACAGAGGAGTGCGTGAGAGGCTAGCATAAAGAACGTCGGCATCATAGATATGCGTATACATGACTGTGGGACACTTACATGGAGGTTAGTCTCGATGAGCGGTATCTGGCTCACAGGGATGTTCACCGTCGGATCCACTGTCGGATTTTCCTTGGGGCCCCGACGTAGCGAAGTACGGCCAGGTTGTTAAAGTTACCTGAAGTTTAGACCCGGGGGTAGAGAACGAATCCCTGGTTGTAGCAGGTCAGATTATGAAGAGACTGGGAAGAATTATACTAACAGTAATTATCAACAGGTTGGTTGGCATTCACCTGGAGGTCGATGAGCACACAGTCCTGTATGAAGCTGAAAAGACTGCCTTACAACAACCAAGTAGCGTTGACCTATTTCAGCACTAGTTAGTACGGGACGAGAAGGCAGATGGCTCGTGCGTACCGACAAAGATGTCGGGTGAATCAACAGCTAGAGGCTGAACGTTGGTTCCCTCAACTTCGATTATGGTCATTTGGTGTCCATCAACAGAGAAAGTGAAGCGAGGGTCACAGGAGATAGAAACCACGCGGAATCGGCAGCTTATGCGACGCGACACACTTCAGACGATATCCAAACGCAACATGGACATGAATACCAACCGTTTTCCGTGCACCACACCTACAACAGCAAATCGAATATTAGCAGGACTACCCCTTTGCCATTGATCAGGGTTGAGCTCGGAGAGCTGTGGAGCCATTACATTTAGTGCTTCCGACTGAGCCCAAAGAACTTACGGGATTGAGGGGGGCATTGGTCGAAAGATAGTGGTACCAATCCCGCAAGGGTGATCGCCAGGAAGAGACCAGGATAGTGGCGCGCACATATTTCAGGTACAGGCACGGTTTTGCGTTCCCGCGTCACCCGGAGGAACGTTGCCCAATGTCCTAGGAGCCACAAAGAAGTAACGCTTACGGGGTCTAGGTTCCCGAGGATGAGCAGCCAGAGTGAGTCCATAGATAAGCGGCGCGCACTACGACCGCTGTGATGGCGTTTGAAGACTTTGAACCAAAGTTCTCGGTTTCAGCACCGCGTCAATGGAAATGTCAGTCGAACCAGCCAAAAGCCGTAGAAGTCGGTCGATCGAGGCTGATTTGTCCTGCTAAGCGCGAAGTGGTCGCGTATGAAAACACTTGAAACGTCCGCGTGGTTGTCAGGCGACCTAAGTGTGCGTCGCTAACGCACAGATCTGCCGCGATACGCCGCCAAAACTCCCTCCAGGGTGCGGTGCGGAACTGGCATACGATACACTTACGGACTCTTCAAGACACCTCCCATCATTACTTTCCTCGACATTCGGACAGTCTCCCCGTAATATTGCCATGCTGCCTACACAGCCGCAGAGAAATACAACGTCGTAATGTGTCGCTTTGCTCGGCAGAGTGTTAAGGAGGGGAAGATCTGGCTCAAGGAAGGGCAAAAAAATAATTCTGCGATGCCGAAAATAGGGTGTTAGTACATGATGCAGGAGATAAGGCGCGAGGTAGAACGTTCTCCTAGATGAAGGGAAATAGTCAATGGTTACAAGCTATGACGCGGGTAATGGCACTTCTGAGGGCCAACCAAAGCAGATGGAGCAGGCCGATACTACAGCGCCATCATATAGGCCGGCCGAAACCTAGAGGTACCACATCTGTCCATCTCCAGACACGAGGTCCAAAAGACCCAATGATCGACATCACGATCAGAAAAAAATGGGAATAAGCATATGGTCAGTTCCCATGTCACAGTCTCGGTCGGCTGCCAGGATGCTTGGGACCGCACAAGAATGTATCACTTGATGAGAAGGATGAGTTGAGGAAAAGTTTGAGTGTGATGTATGGATAAAATGTGATTGCTACAAGTTCATAGTGCGTATCAAGACAGGACAAGCAATACCGCTGCTGATTCAAGAAGGCAGGAATATTTAAGCTCAGCCCGCAACGGCCGCGCGCAACTGGTACGAGCCGGACCGACAGCCCTCGGCGGGTCGGTCCACCCCAGAGAACGCACTGACATGGCAACTGAGGACACGTTTCGTTCCGTCACAAACCCAACCTAGTACTATGTTCAGTTCCTACCTAGTCCGATTCATTCATAAAAGACTTAGGTTAGTAACCGCAATCAAGATATCAGTCGCTCATTATACTCACGAACTCTGTATCTAGTTGGGTATAACCTCCTACGGAAGCAGCAGGCATTATCAACTTACGCATGATGAGACGGTCCGACTTTTCAAAATGTGCGCCCTTGAAGCAACAAAATCATTTAATCAAAAACTTACCGCTCGAAAGGCAGTCCAGATGCAGTATCTAAAACGATGTTCTCGATGCCATCAGCCAGGGCCAGGCTGCACGTCATCGTGCGTCGGATGCACCACGAGAGCAAATACATCGTTCGTTACAATGACGCAAAAGTTAGATTGTCCGAGTTTACTATAAACAACGGCAGTTTACAAAGGAGCGACGAGGGTAGTGGTGTGACAGACACTAGTTGGTACGAAATTTTACTGCATCAGAACAAGGGAGTCTAATGGCTCTCCAATAGGGGCCAGTTGGAAAGTTATTCACGGTTGGAGAATAGGCGTTTAGGGTTGTCCTGTCCAGTTGCTTGTCTACTCCCTGCCATACTAGGTCTGGTTGTTGACAAAGGAGTTATATTCGGGGCAGAGCTTTTTCCAATCCGCTAAACAAGGTGCGGTGTGAAGAGTCGTAGAGGCCACAGACTAGAAGACGACATACCAGGGGCGATGTCCGTTGACGGCACATCGGGGACGTCCTCAGCAAAGACGACGGCGAAACCACTACGACAGCATGCTGATGAGAAAGTTCAAAAATACACACAAAAACGAGTAACTGACGCATTCAAGTGCCAATCGATGTGGCAATGGAAGAACCATGGTCCAGGGTTATCGGTGAAGAAACGGATTGTGACTTCATCACCAGCGGCTCCAATACTCACAACGTCTCGGATGACTGGATCGACGAAGTTGTAGGACGAGTTACCAGCGCTACGGACCACGTGGAAGTTATGGCCATGTAAGTGAACAGGGTGCTGTCGATGCCACGATCGTCAAATCGACAATGTCAACAGAGACTCCGGTACTCACGGGTCCGCCGATAGCACCACCCGGAATGACAAGCTCGACACTCTTGTTCGGATCCAGACCGTAGATGCTACCTTGAGGCATGAGGTCGGAGGCCTTCTTTGCACCACTTAAGATCTGGAGTAGAACTGGGACAGTCGGGGCTTCGAAGGCAACACCATTGACTTGAAAGAGACCAATAGTCGTGTTCTAATTGCGATTTCAGGAAATTGAGGACACATACATGCAAATTATGAAGGAATAGAGCTTACAAGCACAACGTCCAAGTTGATGGTAATGTCGGCACCGCCGGGATAGGGACTTCCGGGCTACAATGTACTACGTCAGTGGTCGCATTCATTATAACTACCGGCACAGGATAGATTCTTACCACAGGAGAAGGAACGAGCGGCTACATTTTTAAGAACGTCAGCATTCCGAGTCGTAGATATGCGCGGAACAGAGAATACTTACGTGGAGGTTGGTCTCGACAAGCGGTATCTGGCTCACAGGGATGTTCACCGTTGGATCCACTGTCGGATTTTTCTTGTGGGCCCCTGAGTAGTGGAGGACGGCAAGGTTGTTGAGGTTACTGAAATTCCGACCCGGGGGCAGAGAACGAATCCCTGTCCGTAGTTCATCAGACTACGGAAGCTCCAGAAAAGAATGACACGCACAATAGTTATCAACGGGTTGGTCAGCATGGACCTAAGGATAAGTGAGGTTTATGCTCCTGTACGGAGATAGGA
>Ga0307510_10002406_pt1 | contig 21214 bp, 10 predicted proteins | sample 12_EM_MG_FD_207224 | JGI IMG/M metagenome (GOLD analysis project Ga0307510, IMG submission 207224) | Populus trichocarpa ectomycorrhiza microbial communities from riparian zone in the Pacific Northwest, United States - 12_EM | ecosystem: Host-associated > Plants > Roots > Unclassified | place... | reverse complement strand
GAGTACCCTCCATTATTTTATTTTATATTACATATATATTATTAAATTAAGCTGATAGAACCATTTAAAATATATTTCATTATTTTTTTCTCAATCATGTTAGTTTGCTGATTTTTATATGAAACTCAATCATCACACGTGTTTTGATGGGGGTAAAGACAGTGACGGCTAATAATAATAGTTTAAAGGAGGAACCAGATCGAATCCCGGGGGCCGGATAGAAGAAGACACGCAAGAAAAAGTTCACAATCCACTCATCTGAAGGCAAACGCAAAGCCATGTGTAATAGATATGCAGTGACATCTTTCGGATTCCGACCGCGTGGTCACAACAAAATGCGCTGCCCATTTTCACCCCCAGAACCTTCAATAAATTAATTCACGATCATTGGCGGCATAATAATATAATATAATACTTTAGTCTATCTAGGTCAAGTTTAATTTGATAATATAATGTGATAATTTGAGTTCCATTGAAGTACCTAACTCTCTTTTTTGTTATTTAATCGTTTATTGTTTTTCTTGCTGAAAGAAAATCAATTACAGTATCAAATGAGAATATCAAACGAGGTCTTATAATAAAGAAATATTTATATTAAATAGTATTAGATAATTTTTCCTTGAGAATAAGTTACATTCAATTTTTTTTAGCACATGTTTAGTTCTATGTTCATGGACAATGAATCCTAGAATGATTTATTTTTTAAATTTAAATAAATACTATTTTTATTATAACTTCATAGACTAATATTTATTTCTTAAAAATAAATAAATAATAGATTTACCGTCGATATGATAAAGATGATATTTATTTATTCTTTTAAATTCAAGATTTAAAATGGTTTCTTAAAAAATTATTTTTCTTATAACACATACGAATTTAGAATCGATGATGATAAGAAGTCTCCAGTTGTATTATTTCCTCTTTTTTCTACTGTGCGATTTTTTTCTTTTTTAAAAAAAGCTCATAAAAACAAGGGTGGCCAAAGAAAAACAAGAGTTTCCTTTACATTTATTCCATGAAGCCGAGTACTCAGATAGAACTAGAAAGATCTATACATTTGGGCAAGGCTCCTCAGCTCGCTTTGCTTGATTAACATAATCATCCGATCCAGCAGCCAGAAGCTCCACAGATGCAGGCCCCATTGCTTGGGCAAGGCATAATTGATCCCATTTAATAAGCTGGGCAGATAGGGAAGAGCAGCTAGTAGTAACAGCTATAGACGGCTCATTGAGACGGAGAAAATTGCTTCTTTCTTCTTCTTCTTCTTCTTCTATCCAAGCAAAATGTCTGGGACACATGGGAGGAGATGGGGCAGTAGCAACCCCCATCCCTAACCCGCCAAAAGTCTATCATATATAGTCCAAGGAACTAGATGAACAGATTTTCTGTGACCAAGTCTCACTCTTTCGGTCATGATTTTCTAAATTCCTACAGAAATAAAGATGTGGTATGCTCTACTGCTCTTAACGGAGTTTGGTATTGTTGAATGAGCTTGTTGTTGAATTTTCAATCTAAAATGTTTACTCGGTGACTGACTCAATGTATTTAGCTACCTCATGGAGAGTAGTGTAATGATGTAGAATAATTGCTTTCCCTTTCCTTTTGCATATGACTTAAAAAGAAAAGTTGTTAGTTGATGTGCCATGTTATGTTATAGATGGGAACATTGGTGCTTGTGAGTGATTGACGAGAAAGGCAGATGCCTTTTGAGGAGACATGCTGGCAGAAGATTGCTACTAACGTGTAAAATTAGGCACCATGGTGATAATTTGTGAGCAAGTCGAGAATGTGGTGTGGTATTGACTTTCTTAAAAGCTCATCACTTTGCACTAAAGTGTCGGAATTTGCATGGTATTGGGTCGATATCTACAAATGGTTGATTAGAGGCCCATGGTTTTGTGGACAAGGTCGGTTTGAGTTGGCCAAATGGACCATGTACTGGTGCTAACTTTAGTGCAGTCCATTTTGAGCCTCACTTGAATGGTCTAAAGGTTATTTAAGAATAGTGCAGCCTTTTCAGACCTGACTCAAACAGGTTAGTCGAGTTTTTTTCTTTCAAGTTTGTTCTGCACTATCACGAACAGGAAAAGTAATGGGTTCAAAGCTGAAGCCATCTCAAAAGATACCGAAGTAGCAAGCATAAAAATATTTTGTCACAAACAAATGAGCCATTATGGCAGTCATCGTCGCCGAACAAAAAACAATTCCCAAAATACATGCATCGTAGCAGAAAACCGAATCTAGTTTTCATGATTAGTAGGGATCAATTGTCAATGGCAATGACCTCATATTCCTACTGTTTTCACAAGGTAAAAAAATACAATTTACCTTAAGACAAGTACAGTATTCTCTCCATTTTACCATAAAAAGTCCAGAACACGAGTAAAAAACAAGCAGTAGGAATAAGAGAGCGTACAAAAGCATAGCTAATCATATACAAACGCAATCGAAACACATCCAAAATCTGCAAGACTAAAATCGAAAATTGAAGTATAAAAGCTGCATACACTGACCGCAGCTAAAATTCCAGCAGCAATGCGGTGAACTGAACCTTGCCATCTCCGATAAATTACACAGAATCATGACTCTAAAGTAAATGTCATATGGATAAATAGACCTTTAAGCTTAAGCATAAGCTTTAAAGCAAAAAAGCTTTACAAGGGAAAATGGGAAAATTAACAACAATTTAAACCGTCATCTCTAAATTGCTGGTCCCAAAGGAAAAATAATACACAGCTGTACCAACAGCCTCTTTATTATGTAATATCAATAATTAAAATGCTCGAAATCAAAAACCTAAGCTATATGCATGTCATCAGATAGTCCTCCTGTTATTCAGGATGCATCCACCTTCTTCTACCTTCTTCCATGTCACCAAGGAGTTAAGAAATTTCATCACCTGAAGTTCCACCGTAAGATTTGACAAAAGAAAAGCGAACAAGAAAAGGAAAGAGTTCACAGAAGATTTTTACCTCAATTGGATCTTTGAGAGAGTAAACTGCACTGGTTTCTTTGGGTCTAGATGATACGAGAATTCCATAACCTCGATTCCCCTCCCGGAGCACCTAATGTTAGACCAATTTACCACATAAAACTAAGCATGCCACCTTTTCCCTCTATATGAAAATTGAAGTCCTTGTCAAGATTAAATTCAATACCTTGAACGCATCCTCATCTGACAGATCATCGCCGATATAAATTGAGAGCACGTCGTCTCTGTTACTTAGCCCTGCGCACCACAATTTATGAAATATAAATGGTTGAGAAAAACAAATCTGTACTGCGTAAGATGTTTGCAATCAGCAATCTCACCTAGAGATTCAAGCAGGAATTCAACTGCCTTCCCTTTATTCCAGTCAATCATTGGACGGACCTCTAAAACCTGGTCACGTAGAAAGGCAAAGTCCAAAATCATAATCAAGGAAGCACCATATAGATAAAATCATATCACTAACATGAATATCTAGCAAACAATCACAATACCTTCCGTCCATGAGTTCTCCGCAAACGAGGATACTTATCTAGAATATCCTGAACACATTGTGCAATAGGTTGCCAGTTCTAAAGTCAAGTAGAAGCAGAAGGACTTGGTCAAACTTACAGTGATGCTATGAGAGATGTCTAAAAAACAACAGATTCCCTTACCTCCTCATCTACATTTCGGAAATGCACAGAGGCACAAAATTTGTGATTCTCGACTTTTGCACCCTCGATTCCCTTAGTATTCTCGACAAGGGTTCTAAAAACCTGTGTGAAATTGAAGTGAGTAGGTTTACCCTCTGTAACAATGATGTAAGTGCTCTGTTTTATACATGAAAACACAATAATAATGCACCTCATCGATCATAGGTATAAATTCTCTAGCAGGCTGGAACAGATTCACCTCCTTGCCCTATGAAACTCATACATAAGGTACAACGACTTGATTAGGCTGGGAAAAAAAATCAACATAATCTCTGATCCCCTGGAATCCAGTTTTGATGGAAGCGTGAAGACAATCACATACATAAAAAAGCCAATCATCTTATACCTGTTGGTCAGTAGTAGATTCAGTATAGTTTGGATGATCATTGGACATTGAAGCTTTTCCTACAGGGCCCAAAATGTCCATCCCATGACTACCAGCATAATATAGTTCTGTTAGTCCTACCAGCTGATAAACCTGAAAGAATGCAGTAATTTAGCTCCCACGTCTATGGCAATAATTTATAATTATACTATATAAAAAAAAGGATCGTGTGCATAATTTGGAATTCTCCTCTCACCTTGTCACGACTTCTTCCACTAATAATCGCCGTTGGGAAATACTTCGCAACGTTTTTTACAATAGAACGCATCTGAAAACAGTTCATATCAATTTAAAGAAGTAAATGTCAAATGGTAAAGGATAAAACATTATCATGTTGAACGTCCAACAAATTATGAGCAATCCTTACATCATCAGACATAAACGCATTATCCGGGTCATCTACAATTGGAGAAAGAGTCCCATCATAGTCTAGAAACATTGCTATCTTCTTGTTTTTAGCAAAATTTGCAATTTCCTCAAATGAATTGAGTGCTGATGGATGCTTGAACTACACAATCAGGAAAGGAAGGGAAGAAATGACATACAAGCAGAACATAAAACACCATGATCCTTGTTCTAAAAAACACATTTGTAGTTAGCAATTGTGAATTTGTTAAACATATGGCATGATAAATTATCAACCACAAAGCAAGCATTACCATCCAGGAACTGTAAGCGGTGTCAGAACCATCCTTAAAGAGCTTCTTCCGAGGGGGTGATGAAGATTTCATGGCATCCAGCCATCCACTCGAGCAGACTTCGTCAAGCTTCCCTGGCTTTTTCCTACTATACTTGCTAGAGGAGAGTGATCCTCCTGGTGGTGAGTAAGGCAACAGATTAGAATAGATACCGAGCCTTGAACTGTTTATCGATGCAGGGTCAGCGAGAACAGGAGAAGAATGATTTGACTCGACATCCATCGTAGCCAAATTACTTGCAGCAGAGTTGTTGTAAAGTATAACTTAACCGAATACAAATTTATACAGAACTTTTTCACCCGACCCTCTTATCAATGAAAAACCACCTCTTCAAAGTTTTCTTGTCACTACTACTAGGAGAGCAGTCCATCAAGCAGGGACTTCCTGAGAACTGTCAGGACAAACCATTAAATATTTGCTTCAAAATAAGAATGTATGACTGAGCAAAACCTATATCCATACCTTCTCATCTCCAAAACCACACAACATTTGTTGGATGAAAGAACATTATTTGCACAGGATTTTCGAGAAATGAAAGTATGGTTCCAGCAAAATGCACCAAAAATATCTGTACCAAGAATAACAAAACGCGGCATGTTTAATTAGTCCCGTGAAAATTGCTTTCTACATAAAAGAGTCTACAATTTCACATTGGAAACTTGGAAACTGCTAGCGATCAAATCAAATGGACCAAGTTTGTCTTGAAGAGATGCAGAACTTCCCCTTAGCAATGTTCAGATTTTGACCACCATTAATGTGTAAGACTAGAAAATAGCTTTTCCACATCTATATCTAAGCCAGCTATCCTGATGCTGACGTTGACATTAGAAGTTTGAGAGATACAGGCAAACAGGATTTTCTAAGAAAAGGGTCGAGATCATAGGCCTAATGACTTCAGAACAGATCATAATACTTTTGACAAATGGGATTCCAGAGGACATCAATTATTTTGCACAACAAAAAGGACAGGCATGTAAAGAAAATAAAAGGAAAGGGACAGCAACGTATGAATTTGACATGTCAACATATATTTCAGCTCATATAAATTTTCAGATTGCGGCAACATTTTAAAGAGCAGCTTTATTCATGGTAGAAAATGACGCAAATGAAGATAAATACGCAAACAAAATGAGGCAAGCAAGAATTAAACAAACATGAAGCCAATCCCCATGATGTAGAATACTACTCATGACCTAACAATCAAAACTTAACTCAAAATTATGTAAACATACGAAAAACATCTAATTGGGTTGGCCAAATCACATCGAGACTTATAGTTCGCTAGAGACATAAACTTTTTAGGTAAGAAAAATCACAAATGCATCAACCAAAAAAAAAAAAAAAAAAAGGAACCAGCGAATGTATTCTTGTTACATTCTTTAAAACCTCCAAGTGACAACTAACATTATTAACAAAAAAAAGAAGAAAAAGAACATGACTGTACCAATACTCGACAGCACAGTACTAACAACACACTGGATAATAATTATAAAATCCAAGAACCATGTATATAATTGTTAATTTGCTAAAATAATTTAAATTATCTCAAAATATTCTCCACCTCATCCACTACCACATGGTGTGCCGCTTCTTCATCGAGATGCATTCCAGTATCAAGAAGATAAAGATAGCAAATATTTCTGGGACTTTCCAATTTGTCTAGCAACAATACACAGAACATATTCATAATGCAGAATACTATGATGAGCGTGTGTGTGTGTATAAACACAAAAAAGGTGGGACTATGCGGGCCTCTAGAAAGGTTATAATTTCAGCTGTAGATCTAATATATATATATACAGACACATCATTATGAAATTTTCATATGTCCTACTATGACAAAAACACTACAACTACCAAAACGACCTCAAAATAGTTATTTAAGACATAGTAAAACATTCAGCAAACGTATCAACTTTTCCTCAACGCGAAAACTTTCTTTGGTGTTTTTTTAGGTGTGAAACACCAGTCGGAGACTTTTTAACTCCTGACTATACAATTGACAGCTCAAATCTCTGTCATGACCACACCATTACTGCCAGGCAAAAACAACTTTGCAGCATGGAAAATACATCAAAATTGTGAGCAACACATAGAGCTTTATCTTTCCCATTAGAGGGTCATTATATCACAAGAGAAAGCGATTAACACACGTTTTAAAGCCTCGACAAACTGATTTACCTTAATCATAACAACCGACAAAAAAGAAATTTATGGTAAAATGAAGAAACTTTACAGCTCGGTTGTCAAAATCGCCTGATATAATTAATTAATTATTAATTAAATATAAAAAACAAATCAAAGAAAGAAGAAATCCTATAGTATGAAAAAAAAAACTCAAAATAATTTCACCAAGAACCAACTCAAAAGGCATTCAAAAGTCATAAACCCTATGGTCTGAAAACTCCCAAAATGAATTGAGGTCAAGCCAAGGAAAAGTCTCCATATTTATGGTTTAAGAAAAATAAAGAGCTTCAAAAAGATCGCAACTTTAATAAGTCAAGGGGTTTACATGTCTAACCAGAAAGAGAGAGGAGCCAAGACAGATCTCACAAAAAGGGTTCCTGTTTTTCACTGATATATGTTGGCACAAAGGTTATAACAGCATTGCACATGAAACATGAAAATATTTTCAGATTCTGCAATAAATAAACAAAACAAACAACAGAGCTCACACCTAATCCACGAGTTAACAAAACGTGCCGGCCTGTGTTTTTCTCTTTCCTTTAATTTTTTTTCCTATCAACCAAACAGGAGCTGATCTCTATAATGCAGTTTCCAGATCAAAAATGAAAAATCTGAAGATCCCATAAAGAGGAAAAATAAGAACTGTGAAATTAAATAGGAAAAAAATAAAAACAAGTATGAGGAGCAAGAGAGAAAAAAAAAGAGAGCGAGAGAGAGAGGTAGCAGTACTCTCATATACACACAATGAAAAGCGAAGGGAATAATCACCTCGTTGTTAATTAGAAAAGTTGCAGAGGAGGCTTAACGTGAGAGAGAAAGTAAAGGGAAGGAAGGAAGGGAAGGAAAGGAAGGCGAGAAGAACGAGTATTTATAGAGTTTGATATGCCTTAGAAGACGTGCTTAACAAGGTAAACCCTAAACAACCCGGTTGTTGAATCAGGAAACACACTGTAGTTTCCCTTTTCCGAAAACGTAAATCTTTAATAAAAATATGTTTAAATTAAGTATTGGATATTGATTACTATAATAATAAGAAAAACTTCAATTGATTGCTTGAGAAGCATATGCTTATGTAGGCAAATGTAAGTTGTAATTCCTCACAAATTCAACGGTCCCATTGCAAATGTTGTTCCGTTTAATATTTTTTTTTTTTATTAATATAGATGTTTGGACTAGTTTACGCATAACTCGACTAATCCCACGGACTCTGAAGTTAATAATCATATAAGTCTTCGATGGCTCTAATATTTGTAAGACTCGAATTGATAATCTTTAAAAAATAAATTTATAACCTGACTGTTTAATTTTATAAAATATAAACTTGGTCACCAAATTTATTATAAATAAATATAACTATGGACTAATAATTATACAATATCTTAGTCTCTATTAAGTTGGTGTAGTCAAGGAGCCATAACTAAGTTGGTATTAGCGTCCCTTCCTCTGCAACAAAAAAAGAAATAATTAAGTTGGTGCAATATATATACACTTTTCAAAAATAAGAAAAAGGTTGATTTAATAGTTGTTTTCATTTTTTAATATATTTTTTGAGTTTGAATCTTACAACCATAACTTAAGAAAAGAAATAATTTTTTAAAATGTGAGATGCACTTAAGACCATTTAAAAAATTAATTTCTATATATTTAGCATTCTTAGAAGAAAAAGGTCATTCAATAGTAATAGCATCATTACTATAATATTTACCAAGTAAAAATAAGAATAATTGATTGATTAATTAATTAATTTATTGTAAAAAAGTAGTAGTGGCGGTGGAGTGGGGTTGGTCATTGGTGTTTACATATAAAAAGCAGCATCGCCAACACGTGTAACTGGAAGCTTAGGGACAGAGGAGTATTGAAATGGTGCCATCTGTGAAACACATAGAAAGAAGAGGCCACATGTCAGTATTGGGGGTCCGCGTTGCAAAATACGGCCAGAATCGGCGCTTCCGTCTCTTTCATGCACCGTTGGCTTTTCTAAGGCCCTGTTTGTTTCTTTCACTCTCCGAAAAATCCCTCTTTCTCCGTCTTTCCTTCCTCCATCCCTTTCTGTTCACTCATCACAAAAATATGATTTGATTGTATTTTTTTTTTTGTAAGGTTCGGTTAATCAAAACCAATCACGTTTTAAATATTCAAAAATATTATTGTTTTTTTAATAATCATCAAAAATATTTTGAAAATGCTATAAAATCAATAATCAAAGTGATATACAGGGACATGACCAAACAAGAAAAAAAAACAACTAATCTGCCACAACAGATACAAAGAAACCAAAAAAAAAAAGTAAAACAAATCATGACTAACTAGGATTTCTTATTACATCACAATTTGATGTCAGCAGATTTTAAAATTTTATTTCCTGTATAAGTGTAACTTGAATCCGGAACATGTAATTAAATAGCAATCCGATGAGGAATGATAGATAAACAATCAAATAAGTTTATAGTTTCTTTATATATAAAAAAATTGTTTCTTAACAGCCAAATACCCCAACTGGTAATGGATATTAGTCTACAAGCTAACTTTTAAAACTTGCCTTGCACTATTTTGAATCACTGCAGTAGCGCGAGTCTAGTATGATCGGTAAAGAGCATTGGATACCTCACCAACTAATATTTTCATCCAATCACTTCTAGAAAAGTAAAAAAGGTGCCATGAAATTTTCAAATATGAACCGGAAAAGATATTATTTTGAAATAATTTTGTAATATTTGATAATAAGAAATATTTTTGAAATAGTTTATGTTTTAATGGTGTTTTTTTTATAATTTTAAAGTTGTACTCAACAAATCTAGTGCATTAATTAAATGTATTTAATAGATTTTAATAGGTGTTGGCTTTAAGACCAATAACCTAGATATATGAATCTAACTTTTTCAAAACCTATATAAGTAATCAACACACTATTCTTCACAACTAAGAAAATTATTGTTAGAGATTGTATTTTGTTTATAGTTTTCAGACCCGGCCCGGTTTAAGACCCGGGTTCCAAGTTTTGACCGGGTCACTGGGTCGCCCAGATTATTTTTTTAAAATCAAAACGACGTCGTTTTAATAATAATAAAAAAGTCAACGGGTTGCAACCGAGTTTTTGACCGGGTTTTGCCGGGTCACACTGAGTTTTTCCTTCTCTTATTTTTTCTTCAACCCGGCCCCGTTCTAGCTCCGAGTATGCCGGGTCCCTGGTTGACCTGCCGAGCTGGGCCGAGTTTCAAAACTATGATTATGTTAGTTCAATCACCAGCAACTCATTGTAAAGTAATCTAATTTTAATCATTCAATTGTTTATAAATTATTTTTTAATTTGATTATAACAATATTTTGAGCAATAATGATATATAATTCATGTATTTTGTTGATAAATGTAGTTTTTATATGACGACTTATGCTAGTTAATGCACTTTAACTTATATATAGAAAAAAAATGTTTTTAGAGATAGACAAATCTTCTTGTTCGTACTTTTTTTTTCCTATAAAAGGTATTCGTCCAATCTCATAATATCAGCATTATACGTCCTATTCATGTATAATATTGGCCCGTCATTGCTCTGTGTATTTTTTTTTTAGACAAAATAAATAAAGAAATAAAATAGATTATATAAAAACAGAAAATCTTTTCTCGAAGTCTTTAAGAAAAAAAGATCTGAGACTTTTTGGACAATAATACCAGTTAACTACACTTGCCACATAAATTCAAAAACCACGTGGCAGAAAAGATGGGAGTTTAAAAATCTAAACTAGAAAAGAGTGTTTGGTAGTGTAGTAGTGGTTGCTTTTCAAATAGCTTTTCGTGCCGAAATACATACCAATTATGTTTTTTCATTTTTTAAAAATTATTTTTGACATCAACACATCAAAACAATCTAAAAAATATAAACCGCACTCAATTTTAGAAAAAAAAAATTTAAAATTTGATCAAACGCAAGTTCAACCGCATAGCCAAACAGGCTAAACGGTCAGAGAAGCAGGAATCTCGTGGATACTCACGTGGGCCATCATCCCAACTGGCAAACGGCTTTATTGTTTGTAGACTATCAAAATCTCTAAAAGGGCAACTCCTTATATATATATATATAAAAACTCTTTTTAATTTTTTTTATTTAAAAATATATTAAAATAAATTTTTTTTATTTTTAAAAAAATATTTTTAACATCATTACATTAAAATATTCTAAAAAAATTTATAAAAAATTAATTTTAAATAAAAAAAATCAAATATAACTAAAATATTGTTTGGAACGCCAATTTTAAAGAACCTTCTACCCCTTTACTTTTTAAGATTTTCTAAAAACAACATATTCATTAAATAAAATTATAATTATTTTATTTTCATAAATTTTGTCCCTAGGTTAGCTTAAGCATATTAAATCTTAATACTATATCTTGATTTATTGTTCATTCGATGCCTTTGGTATTGGCGTTAATTGACTAATGAAATCATAAAATCAATAACGGCAATTTTTAAAATTGGATGAAAAACACCAACTTTATACTTTTTTTTCACACACGCATATGCACATTTTTTTTTATTTTCTTTATAAGAATCCCCTTTGTATGCTTTTAAATTTTAATAAATGGAATTAGTTCAAGATGGAGACTGAAGTAGTTCAATTTGTATGATTTATTGTCTGTTTGAGAGTGTGGTTGCGGTTGTTTTTTAAAGTGCTTTTCATACCGAAATACATCAAAATGATTTTTTTATTTTTTTAAAAATTATTTTTGAGATCAGCATATCAAAACAATCCAAAACATACAAAAAAATTAATTTTTAACAAAAAAAAATTTAAATTTTTTAGAAATGCGGATTGGCTCGCGTTTCCAAATGCAAACTAAACTCTTAGTATATTATGTGCACCACAAAGAACTCTTACAATAGAAGTCTCAGAGCCTCTTGAGAGTATAATTGCAGTTATTTTTCAAAGTACCTTTTACTTAGAAATGTATCAAAATAATAATATTATTTTTTTAAAAATTATTTTTGATATCAGCGTATTAAAATGATATAAAACACCAAAAATATATTAATTTGAAATAAAAAAAATTAAATTTTTTTTTAAAATATTTTTAAAACACAAAAACAAACATGTTGTTAAATCCACATAAATACACATCTAAAACAGCATTGTGTGATGATGTAAATGATATACAAAATACAATGGGGAGTACAGCGTGGCATTAAGAATAATATTAATGGGAGGACTATATTGAGAAATTTCTAAGAGTTTGGTGACTAAATGTAGTATGAACCAAAGATGATGGTAGCAATGAAAATAGAGTGGTTGGAGAAGAGCATGGGACCCAATACGCTGGCTGCTTTTTGTTTTTTGTTTTTCCTAGTTGATCGAGAAGGAATCTTCTAACACTTTCCCGTTGTTACACGCGCTCCACAGTGGAAACATGAACGAACGCGCTACCGCTAACTCAACTGACGTGGCATTGATGATGCATTTGCTTTCCCGGTTCTGATGTTGAGAAAGTTATAGTTAATTTGTGGAGCTTGTCGGTAGAGAATTCCACTTTTTTTTTTTTTTTTTTTTTTAGATTTTAGGATTATGATAATTTTTGTAGTTGTGATATAAAAAAACTTATTTTATTATAAATATTTTTAGTTGAGGTTAGTTTGATATTTATATATTTTTAGTTAAAACTGTGGTTGAAATTGTGGTTGAATAAAAAGTAATTTAATGTGTTTGGTTAAGAATATTTTTCAAATTGAGGTTATAAAATAATTAAAAAAGATATATATTAATATTGATGGTTTTTAATGCAAATGCTATGTCATCAAATGATCTCCGTCTAATTTATATAGTGTCATTAAATAATGTTAAACACTAATTTTTTGAATAAAACACAATTAAAAATATAAATAAAAATTGAATTTTTTTTTACTGGTTCGGACCCAATCCGGCCGGAACAATGGAGAGTGTGAAAACACTAGTTTTTGAATAAAACACAATTAAAAATAAAAATAAAAATTGAATTTTTTTACTGGGTTGGACCCGGTTTAATGCATTTAGCTTTGAACCGGACCTGGTCCGACCGAACAGGAGAGTGTTTTCACTGTTCACGTGAACGATGGAGACTGAATTAATTCACTCTCCATTGTGTGAGAGAGAGAGAGGCTGTTTTACACGAACGCAACAAGTAACATGCAATTTCTGCTTCAACAAAACAGAGTTTTCAACGCATATAATGGTAGGGCCCATGTATAAAAATTGCGACTAATTTTATAACCAAACGATATGTTGTAACTGTTAAATAATAAAAGCCATCACAAATGCTTAGCCAAACAGACTCGAAAATCAATGATAGGAGAAACATATAATTATGGGTTTAAATAATTTGATCAGTCCATTTATTTCTCGAAGTATATTTCCTCTATTATAAAAAAAGCAATTCAATTATGAGAAACACAACACCAACCCACACCCCTTGAATCAAAATGAAATAAGAAGTAATCGTTAACTTCAGGGCCTGTAGGATTAGTTAAGGTGTGCGCAAGCTGGCCCGAACATCCACATTAAACTAAAAAAAAAAATTGAAACAAGAAGTTTAAAGACAATATTAAAAATAAACAATCACAGAACAATACATTAAAAACAAAAGCGAAAACTTCAAATCTTTGAAAGGTTCCATGGAACTTTCGATCAAAGACAGCTTCTAACTTTTTTGTGTTTTTCTTTCATTTTGTAGTAATAGATAATATGGATTTTGAGGAATCTTCGTGCACGCACGCACTAGTCTTTTTCTTTGTTCACCATTTCATCTGATTTCTGATCTAAATAAATACATTCAATTTAAACTTCTCTCAAGATGTGGGTGCTGATTAGCAAAATTCGAATTCAAACTCCACTCAAATCAAAGAAGGAAAGGATTTTAGGTATTCATATAGTGAAATATCCTACTGAACCAAATGGAATGAGGGAAAATAATGATCAAGACGATATGTAATTTTAACATTTAAAATACAAAACTTAATCACGTAATATTTACGAATCATTATAATCAGCTAGTAGACGCAAATGTTGGTTTCTTCACTTTCTTGCTGCTTTCGTGCATCCCCTCTCCAGGGTCAAGCTCAAGGCGCACGCGGAAACAGTAACTGTGGATTATGGGTCCACTACTGAGGTAATAACCTAAATTTTATTCATGCTCTCTAGAACTTCGAGCTCAAGAGTCTTGATTGATCGGTCATGTCATTACAAACGTGAAGAATAAATTGCATTTTATAATAATAAAAAGAATAATAAGTTACATTTGGCATTTTAATAGACGGTCATTGGAAGCTGGTGGCGTTATGAAATCAAACAAAAAAATCCATAAATATGGACAAGCAAGGAGCGATGGGGGAGACGCAAGGGTGCAGCTAGATAGATGTAGTGGGAAATTAGCTTTGACCTACCGAGGTATAGACTCGAGCTATGTGCATGTGAAAGTTTCCAAGTCGTGTGTGTGAGGCCCTTACGATTTTCAATAGGTTAGTTTCTTGGTTGATTCCTCGTAATCTTTGATTTTCTTAGTAGTCGCAATGGAGAGACTGCTAAATGAATGATGAATTGGTGACGCTACTAAATTACCATGATGAATTTAAATTTTGACTCGAGGATGCCTTGAATTTAATCTCAGCTTCCTCTATTCACGACATAAAATTAAACTTTGAGAATGATTAATTAATCTACTGGGGTATTCAGTAATTTTTTTGAAAAGTACTGATTCTACCATTTTTGACAACGCTCAAATTGTCAGTAGAAAGAGCAGGTAAGGTTGTACATTTCTAAAACTCAAACTGGCCAGCTAAACATTCAAGTGATACCAGACAAAACCCATCTACCTGCATGAAAACTAGCTAATTAATACCTGCATGTGCTGTAAGTTTTGGTAACACCCTTCAAATCCGTGATTGGTGCTACCTTTTTATCTAATAGGCAGAAATGTAAGTGACAAAACAGTATGTTGTCGGTCTTGTTTTCTTTGCCTATAGTGTTTATCATTGGAATGTTTTAGGACTCTTTCTGAACATAATGAAAGAGGGCTCACATCGAGATTGTTCAAGTGATTCTTAGTTTAAGCTGGCTCTCTGCATGGAGTCTTGAAATCAGACAAGTTATTCCTCTTCTTGTTTATGCTTTCTTCTTCTCACAATATTGACGCAGGATATTATAGGAATTGCTACTTTATAGTGTATATATTAAAGTAATTTTATTTATCATGTGTATAGGTTAATTATGTGTTGTGATCTCTGCACAAAATATTGTACACTGCCTTATATATACAAATACGAAAAGTTAGCTAACTAATTGTTTAAACCTTCTCAATTTGATATCAAAGCCCTAAAACACATTAAACTCTCTTTTTTCACAATGGATACTCACGTTATTGTCGTTGCTGTAGTTACAAATTAGACGCTGCTATCTCCTCCTCCACATGCAATGCAGACATCACTCTCCTCCTCTTTTCTAAACGGTGCATCTTATCCCCATGTTACTGTTGTTGTTTTAGACCCTCCATTTGCAGCAATTGTTCATCTCTCTAACACTCAACATGTTATCTCCTTGAAGCTCATGAATACCAATTATATTTATTGACGAATGTAGATGAAGCCGTATCTGTTTGACTCTTCTCTTCAAGTTACTCCCTCTTTTCTTCATTGAAAACAATATGACCAACTTATTTTGAGTGCACTCATTTCTTTTATTTCTATGGATGTGCTGCATCTTATTGTCAATTGTTAAACCTCGCACTATGTTTGGCGTACTCTTAAGTAAGCATTTGTTTCTTTGTCCAACTCTCGCATTATGAAACTTCATAGTTCCTTTCAAGATCTTCGTTAGGGTGATGATTCAGTCACCATATATCTATAGAAAGAAAAAGGCTTTATTTGATGAATTACCAGCAGTTGACCGACCTCTTTCACTGTTAGGTTTCAATTTATATGTGTTCAGTGGACTTTGAGGTGAGTTCAGAGACCTGGTGATTGGTCTCTCTATCAAGGCTGGCCCTTTTTCATATTCTTATCTTCATAGTCATCTTTTTGCTCATGAGTTTTTTCACAAGAATTCCCTACAATCCATGATTGTTGTTATTACTGCTCCTCTATTGCCGATGTCAGCCCAACCTCCTTCGAACTTTGTTGCACATCGCCAACACTATGGTTCATCTCACAACAGCTTCAACTCATACCATGGTAGGGGGAGATTTTATGGTGGTTGGCAGAACAACAACAACCGAAACAGCAGCAATATAGGTTTTCTAGTTACTGTTGTTTTAATAGGCATAACAACAAAAATTAATAACAAGGTAATTGGCATTAGGGAAACCATTTTACCAACCCTTAACAACGTTCTAATCCACGCTCATTTAGGCAGAATGTTAGGTGACAACTTTGCAGTTCTTTTGGTCGTGCTCCATTATGAGATGCAAGTTTTTCTATTCTACTACTGTTGGTTCCCCCGGTCCTACTACTCCAAATCATGTGTCTAAGCTTGACTCTTCAGTCGGTTTGAACTTGGTTGCCGGCCTCTCTTCTTATCATTTGCAATAGCCTTCAAGTTTAGATCTTCATGCTTCTCATTCAGTTATTCATCATCATCTTATGGTCCTTCGTTCAAGGCTGCCTAAGACAGCACATATGACAACATTTTTGGCATCCTCTATCAGCCCTTCCTCTCGGGTAACCACTCCTCCTGTGTATAAACCTATTTTTTTCTGATGCTGACAGGTATGAGGCTTGGCATAATACTATGAAGGTTGAACTTCAGGCTCTAAGTTCTAACGACATTTGGTCTTTAGTTCCCTTTCATCCTTCAATGAATATTGTTGGTAGTCGTTGGGTGTACAAGATAAAGTATCGTGCAAATAGCAATGTTAAGTGCTATAAGGCTTAATTAGTTGGTTGCTATAGATTTTACTTAGTAGGAAGGTATTGACTATTCTGAAACTTTTAGTCTTATGGTAAAAGATGTTATTGTTTAGTTGGTTCTCACCATTGTGATTTCAAATGGTTAGAAGATTAATCGCCTTGATATATATATAATGCCTTTCTTAATGTGACACTTCACGAAGAGGTGTACATTCAACAACTTCTAGGTTTTGTTGATCTTACTCTTTCTTCTCATGTGTGTCAGCTACATAAATATTTGTATGGGTTGAAACAAACTCCTTGGGCATGGCACACTCGGTTGAGTGAATTTCTTTTATCTATTGAATTTTGTGCTTCAAATATTGATACCTTTTTAATCATCTTGTTTGTGGGTACTGATATGTTTTATCTTCTTGTTTACGTCGATGATATTTTGCTTACTAGAAGTAATTAAGTCTTGCTTCACTATTTAATCCAGTTACTGAGCTCACAATTCTAGCCTTAGGATTTGAGAGTTGCCCTTTATTTTTTAAGGATTGAGGCTCACGTACCCTACTAGTATAGGTATCATGCTCCGAAAAGATTAGTATATTCTTGACATACTACACATAGCAAGTATATCTTCCTGCAAACCAGTCGATACTCTTATTTCTGCCTCAAACTTGCTATGGTGTCTGATTTTATGTTTACTGATCCTACATGTTTTTTTTTTAAATTATTGGTGTTCTTCAATATCTCACATTTACAATACTAAATATTTGTTTTGTTGTGAACAAAGTATGTTAGTTTATGAATGCTCCTAAATATGCATATTGAGTTGAAGTTAAACACATTCTGCGTTATCTAAAGGGTACAATTTTTTTTGGCTTACATTTCACTAGCAACTCTTCCTTTGCTTTCTATGGTTTTACAGATGCTAATTGGATTGGTAGTGTTGATAATCATAAGTTTATGAGTAGTTGTTTATTCCACTGTGTGTGTATGTGTGTGTGTATTTCAATGTATTCCTCATGAAGACGCGAGAGATATAAGATACACCACAAGCATAAATACTCCTAACTTCTGACTATAATGTTAAAGCTGAGACAAATTGTTATAAATATTATCACGAAGTTTTTGGAAGAATATTATCACAATAAAATTAGTACTAATAGTTTCAATTAATTTCTAAGTTCTAAATGAAATTAATTACTTGGCGCTAGACCATAGTTCTATATAATTCTATAATTATATGTGTGTGTTATCGTTGCTGCTGCTGCTTTTTCTTATTGTTTTTGTTATTGTAACTTAATTTTTGAGTGAAATAACTTATTGTAAATGATGTATTCCTTGAAACATTATTGAACTAAATTAAATAATTACATCATATTTTATTTTCAACAATTTCACATGCATGCGTTACTGTACATGATGTCTTTGAGAAAGCTTTTTTGTTGAATAGAATGACAGAATCATAAATCAATGCATGCTAGACAAGATTTTGACCCTAGGTTAAGATAATTATTCAATTTTAGTTTCTCTAGGCGTCTATTTTCTAAGATTTTTCAACACAGACACGAAGCAAGTGAAATGCATGAACCAACATTGTCAATTATATTTTGTTTTGTTGCAATGGTCGGTATATTTTATTTTAAGTTAAAAGATGAAATAAATTAAAATAACTTTTTTCCCTCAAAATCTCAGTATGTTCTAAAAATTTTACTCAAATTTTAACCAAAATATTCTAGTTTCATTCCATTTCAATCGTATAATCTCGAAATAATATGCTGAAATTGACGAGGTATGCCCATATCCGCAGCATGGTAGGCCCACCACGAGGTATTGTCTCACATGGCTTCCAGTGGATTTTATATCTTAAAAGGCGCCTCGCGAGAGCGAGGGTCTGCCGTCTCAGCTTAGCACGAAGTATTGTCCCACATGGATTCCAGTGGGTTTTATCTCTGCAAGAACGCCTCGCAATGAGAGAGGTGTCCTTGGTGCCATATAAGCAACCAAGGCCCTCGTCTCCTAACCGATGTGGGATAATGGCCTCATCAGAATGGGTTCCAGTGGATTTTATCTCTGCAAGAGCGCCTTGCAATGAGAGAGGTGTCCTTGGTGCCATATAAGCAACCAAGGCTCTTGTCTCCTAACCGATGTGGGACAATGGCCTCATCAGAGCCCCTCCTAAACGAGGGGCTTGGGTGGAGCACATGACTCGTCCCCACAGACGACGCCATCTGATGAGGTGTGCCTATATCAACAGCATGATAGGCCTAACACGAGGTATTGTCCCACATGGCTTCCAGTGAGTTTTGTCCCTTAAAAGGCGCCTCGCGGGAGTGAGGGTTTGCTGTCCCAGCTCAACATGAAGTATTGTCCCACATGGCTTCCAGTGGGTTTTATCCCTGCAAGGGTGCCTCGCAAAGAGAGAGGTGTTCTTGGTGCCATATAAGCAACCAAGACCCTCGTCTCCTAACCGATGTGGGATAATGGCCTCATAAAAAATGCTCCAAAATTAAAACATATTATTCCAATTAAAAAAAACAAAACATCAACCAAAATAAAATTGACAATTTTGGCATGAACTAAAAAATAAATATGGCCGGACTAAAAACATGGTGGTAAGTTTCATCATTAAATGAGGATGAGTTTGTTCGATATTTTTCACTTGTTAAATATTATTTTTTTAATTTTCTAACCTAACTTTCTCTCTTTTTTTCATTTTCTCGAGAAGTTCTTTCCTTATTTTTCCTATAGTTTCTCATATGGGAGAGGGTACTAAGTAGGAGTTTTCCTTCTTATCAGTGCACTGATTTTCTTTCCTGTTCTTCTATTTTTTTTACAAAGACATAATAAAAAAGAATAAAATCTGAGCTCGAGGGTTGTCCCAAGGGGAAAAAGAGACGAGGAGTGTTTGTAATTAAGATGGACCCTGTACGTATGAATTAAAAGCGTCGAGAAGAAACTACCGTGAAATATCTTTGCAAATCTTATTTCTTTTAAGGTTTTTCCAGCTAATACGTCAAATACGAAGCATTGGAATTGACAATTTATTAGAATATATTGCAGCTTTGGTACGAATTGGACAGAGTCATGAGTAAAAGTCTGTTCTTAAATGCTCTTTTCAAACTTGAATATTATGATATCATAAACGTATCTCTCATCGACACAAGAAGCCCAGGGGAAACGTCCCGAGAGAAAAATAAACCAAGCAATTGAATTGAAAGAAGCTTCCTTCCAGAACCATGTAATTTCTTTCCTTGACTTCTAGCTAGGTAAAATGCGATTTTTCAAAGCAAAATATTTTTTTTCTTGTGAAGAATAGGCTGCATTTGTTTTGTTGAGAAATAATTTTTGAAAAATTATTTTTTAAACTTTCTTGTGATTATGTGCTATTAAGAAAATTGATCAATGAAAAACACATTTCAGTTAAAGAAAAATTTGATTTGGATTGTGAAAAATTTAGAAATATCATATTATTTTCTGATTATATCAAATTTGGTCCTCAAACTTTTGATTGCTATATTTTTTTTGAATATTTATTTTTCAATTTCATCCCTTAGAATTTAATTTTTATATTAATTTTGGTTCTCATTTTTATAATTGTTATTTGTTTTTCCCTTATCATTTTTTAATTGAAATTTTTTATCTATCAAATTTGGTTCTCATTCTTTTGATTGTTACTTATTTTATTTGAAATAATTTATGAAATGTTTATTATTATTATTTTAATTTCTTCATCTTTCAATTTTTTTATTTTTTATATTTGATCTCTATTATTTTGATTATTATTTATTTTATTTGAGATAATTTATAAAATTATATATTTTTTAATTTCATTCTCATTCAACTTTTTAATTTGTAAGATTTGTTCCTCATTATTTAATAAACTTGAAAAAATAAAATATTAATAAGTTATTTTCCAGCTTATTTTTCATGACATAAAGAAACATTGGAAAATATTTTCCAACTTATTTTTCATTACACAACCAAATATCAAAAAATAATTTACTTTTCTGAAATTCATTTTAAAAAAAAAATTGCTTTCCAGCAAACAAACGGATCTAAACCATGGACTTTCTTTCCTTGTTCAAGAGCAAATGGGGTAAATTAATACATGTACGGGGGAAAATAGCAGTGGAAGGAAATAGTATAAATATATTTCAAGAAATTTGTATAGCTAGTAACAGTAAATAATAATAAATCTTATATTACCTTATTAATTTAAATTCATTTTTTTCCCTTCAATATAAAATACAGCCATTCGCACATCAATAATATCAAAACCAATGGCATATATTTGACGGACCATAATTCTTCATCATATAGTCACTCGAATCTAATATAATTTACCCTTTTTTTTAAATCAAAATCATCTCTATAATTGATGCACTTACAAGATCTTTTATATAT